>Ga0316192_10001253_pt1 | contig 18600 bp, 16 predicted proteins | sample MerIslwburrow_MG_FD_204931 | JGI IMG/M metagenome (GOLD analysis project Ga0316192, IMG submission 204931) | Coastal sediment microbial communities from Maine, United States - Merrow Island worm burrow | ecosystem: Environmental > Aquatic > Marine > Coastal > Sediment | place: USA: Maine...
CAATCAAGTAGAATTCGACAGCTTCGCGACGGACTCTAGTCTTGTTGCATCCTAATTGATTTAGAAGCGGGGCGGGTTCACAGAACTCATCCCGTTTTTTATGCCTGCTCCGGAGTGTTTCTTGAGAAAACCTGCGCTTTTGGTCCTTGAGGATGGCACCCTTTTTCGGGGTGAGTCCATCGGTGTTGACGGTCAGACGGTGGGCGAGGTGGTATTCAATACCGCTATCACCGGTTACCAGGAGATCCTGACTGATCCTTCCTACTGTCGCCAGATTGTTACCCTGACCTATCCTCATATTGGAAATACCGGCACCACTGATGAAGATGAAGAGTCTCCACGCATTGATGCTGCCGGGCTGATAATCCGTGATTTGCCTTTGCTTGCGAGCAACTGGCGCAATCAGATGCCACTTGATGAGTATCTGCGGAAGAATGGCGTGGTCGCCATCGCTGATATTGATACCCGACGTCTGACGCGTATATTGCGTGAAAAAGGAGCCCAGAGCGGCTGCATCCTGGCGGGTGATGATATTGATGAAGCGGCTGCTTTGGCTGCTGCGAAAGGCTTCTCTGGCCTCAAAGGCATGGACCTGGCCAAAGAGGTGACGGTTGATTCATCCTATCCGTGGAATCAGGGCTCCTGGTCACTGGAAGAGGGGCTGCCAGCAGATGCCCAAGCGCTTTCACACCATGTGGTTGCCTATGATTTTGGGGTGAAACGCAATATTCTGCGCATGTTGGTTGACCGAGGATGTCGCCTGACAGTGGTTCCAGCTCAAACGCCTGCAAATGAAGTATTAGCAATGAAGCCGGATGGGGTCTTTCTCTCTAATGGCCCTGGCGATCCAGAACCCTGTGACTATGCCATTACTGCCATCAAAGCGATTGTTGACAGTGGTGTGCCGACCTTTGGCATCTGTCTGGGGCATCAGCTGCTGGGACTGGCCAGTGGAGCAAAGACAGCCAAGATGAAGTTTGGTCACCACGGTGCCAATCATCCCGTGCAGGATCTGGCCACGAGTGCAGTCATGATCAGCAGCCAGAATCATGGTTTTGCTGTTGATGAAAAGAGCTTGCCAGATCATCTTGAAGCTACACATCGTTCTCTGTTTGATGATTCGCTACAGGGGATACATCGCACTGATCGGCCAGCTTTTGGTTTTCAGGGGCATCCAGAGGCAAGCCCTGGCCCCCATGATGTAGCACCTGTTTTCGATCATTTTATTGAATTGATAGAGCAGTATCGCTCGGCTAGCTAATCTTGTGCAGAGATTAAATCAAGCCACCTACTCCTTAGTAAAATTAGGAACTCGCGACTAGACACTATTTCAAATGCCAAAACGTACAGACATCCAAAGTATCTTGATTATCGGCGCAGGCCCCATCGTTATCGGCCAGGCCTGTGAGTTTGACTATTCCGGCGCTCAGGCTTGCAAAGCGCTGAGAGAGGAGGGGTACCGAGTTATTCTGGTTAACTCCAATCCGGCTACCATCATGACTGATCCCGATATGGCGGATGCAACCTATATTGAACCCGTCACTTGGCAAACAGTGGCACGCATTATTGAGAAAGAGCGCCCAGATGTGCTTTTGCCTACTATGGGTGGGCAGACTGCACTCAACTGCGCGCTGGATTTAGAACGCCACGGCGTACTTGAAGAGTTTGGCGTGGAGATGATTGGCGCTTCTCGTGAGGCTATCGACAAGGCGGAGGATCGTGATCTGTTTCGTCAGGCCATGACAAAGATTGGCCTGGAGATGCCGCGTTCTGCTATCGCTCACAGTATTGAAGAAGCCCGACAAGTCCAGGCTGGTATAGGGTTTCCTACCATTATCCGCCCCTCATTTACTATGGGTGGCAGTGGTGGCGGTATTGCCTATAACAAGGATGAGTTTGATGAGATCTGCACGCGTGGATTGGATCTCTCGCCTACCACTGAGTTGCTGATTGAAGAATCGGTGCTGGGGTGGAAAGAGTACGAGATGGAGGTGGTGCGTGACCATAAAGATAACTGCATCATCATCTGTTCCATTGAGAACTTCGATGCGATGGGTGTGCACACGGGAGACTCCATTACGGTTGCCCCGGCCCAAACGCTAACCGATAAAGAGTATCAAATCATGCGTAATGCCTCATTACAGGTATTGCGTGAAATTGGTGTGGATACGGGCGGTTCCAATGTGCAGTTTGGAGTCAACCCCAAAGATGGCCGTATGGTCATCATTGAGATGAATCCACGGGTATCACGTTCGTCTGCTCTGGCTTCAAAAGCAACGGGCTTCCCAATTGCAAAGGTCGCAGCCAAGCTGGCAGTGGGTTTTACTCTTGATGAGCTGCGTAATGAGATTACTGGTGGTGCTACACCAGCATCCTTTGAACCGACGATAGATTATGTCGTCACAAAGATTCCACGTTTTGCCTTTGAGAAATTTCCCAAGGCAGATGATCGACTCACAACCCAGATGAAGTCAGTGGGTGAAGTGATGGCTATTGGCCGAACTTTTCAAGAATCTATGCAGAAGGCCCTGCGCGGATTAGAGACCGGCAAGCATGGACTCTGTGAGGTAGTAGGTCTGGAGTCAGAAGATGCTTTAGATATTATCCGTGATGAGCTGCGCCAACCTGGGCCTGAACGGCTGTGGTTTATTGCAGATGCCTTCCGTGCAGGCATGTCTTTAGAGAAAATTTATGGACACTCTCATGTTGATCCATGGTTTTTGGTTCAGATTGAAGAGCTAGTAAAAATTGAAGGAGAGATTAAAGAGCAAGGCTTTGCAGCGCTGAACAAAGAGCGCCTCTTTTATCTCAAACGCAAGGGGTTCTCTGATAAACGCCTCTCAGTTCTGACCGGAGTAAAGGAAAATGAACTGAGCGATAAGCGCCGTACCCTGGGGGTACGGCCTGTATTTAAGCGTGTCGACTCCTGCGCCGCTGAGTTTGCGGCAACCACAGCCTACATGTACTCCACCTATGAAGAGGAGTGTGAGGCTGCCCCAACCGATAAGAAAAAGATTATGGTATTGGGTGGTGGTCCCAACCGGATTGGTCAGGGCATAGAGTTTGATTACTGCTGTGTTCATGCAGCCTTTGCCATGCGGGAAGATGGTTATGAAACCATTATGGTCAACTGCAACCCGGAGACCGTATCCACAGATTACGATACCTCTGATCGTCTCTTTTTCGAGCCGCTGACGCTGGAAGATGTGCTGGAGATTATCCACATCGAGCAGCCGGTTGGTGTCATTGTCCAATATGGTGGACAGACGCCGCTGAAACTGGCGGAAGATCTAGAGGCAGCGGGCGCCCCCATTATTGGTACTACACCTGACTCTATTGATCTGGCTGAAGATCGCGAACGTTTTCAGCAGATGATCCAAAAACTTGGACTGTTGCAGCCCCCCAATCGTACCGCACGTGAGCCGGAAGAGGCTGTACAGTTGGCGCAGGAGATTGGTTATCCACTCGTGGTTCGGCCGTCTTATGTGCTGGGTGGCCGTGCGATGGAGATTGTTTTTGATGAGACAGATCTGCGACGCTATATGAGTGAAGCAGTCAGCGTATCAAATGACTCGCCTGTGCTGCTGGATCGTTTCTTGGATGACGCTATCGAAGTTGATGTTGATGCAATTTGTGATGGTGAGCAGGTGCTGATTGGCGGCATCATGGAACATATTGAACAGGCCGGCGTCCATTCTGGTGACTCTGCCTGCTCGTTGCCGCCCTACACGCTCTCTGATGAAGTGCAGGATCGTATGCGTGAGCAGATCCGCCAGATGGCGCTGGAGTTAAAGGTGGTTGGGTTGATGAATACCCAGTTTGCCATTAAAGGGGATGATATTTACATTCTGGAAGTTAACCCTCGTGCATCACGTACTGTTCCTTTTGTCTCTAAAGCGACAGGTGTACCACTGGCAAAGGTGGCCGCTCGTTGCATGGCAGGGCGTAGTCTGGCAGAGCAGGGTGTTACAACAGAAGTGATCCCTGAATACTATTTTGTTAAAGAAGCTGTTTTCCCCTTTGTTAAATTTCCAGGTGTTGATAGTGTATTGAGTCCGGAGATGAAGTCTACGGGTGAAGTTATGGGCGTTGGCCGAACTTTTGGTGAGGCATTTGCAAAATCCCTGGAAGGGGCAGGTGAGCCACTACCGCAATCAGGTCGAGCCTTGTTGAGTGTGCGCGATGCTGATAAAGAACGCATTGTGAAGGTGGCCAAGTCACTGAAAGAGCTTGGGTTTGATCTTGTGGCTACCTATGGAACCACTAAGATTGTACGGGCTGCTGGTATTGATTGTGAGCTTGTAAATAAGGTAGGTGAAGGCCGCCCACATGTTGTTGATATGATCAAAAATGACCAGTTTGACTTGATCATCAATACAACTGAGGGTAAAAAGGCGCTGGAAGACTCTGCTTCAATCAGAGGCGCGGCACTACAGCACAAAGTCAGCTATACCACCACTATCGCAGGCGCAGAAGCAAGCTGCCTGGCGCTTAAAGAACTTGAATCTGCTGACGTCAATCGTCTACAGAATTTTCATTAATATAAATTGTCTGGATGTTCTGTTATGTCAGGACAAGACGTTATTGAGGATATAGCACAATGAGTAAGGTACCACTCACTGTTCGTGGTGCAGAAGCACTGCGTAATGAACTAACAGAGTTGAAAACAGTTGTCCGTCCCAGAGTTATCCAAGCTATAGCAGAAGCACGTGCGCATGGAGATCTGAAAGAGAATGCTGAGTATCATGCAGCGAGAGAAGAGCAGAGCTTTATTGAAGGGCGGATCAAGGATATTGAAGGCAAGCTGTCTCATGCCCAGATTATTGATGTTACTACGCTGAATGCCGGTGGCAAGATAGTATTTGGCACAACAGTTGATGTATCTGACGAGAATACGGGCGAGGAGTTTACCTACCAGATTGTTGGAGAGGATGAAGCGGACATTAAGGCAGGCCGCATCTCTATAACATCACCTATTGCACGCGCGCTTATTGGCAAGATTGAGGGCGATATTGCTTCATTTCAGGCGCCTGGTGGTGTCAGGGAGCTTGAGGTTCTGGAAGTTCGCTACGAGTGAGCAAACGCAGCAAAAGTAGTCGTCAGTGGTTAGATCGTCATTTTAATGATGACTACGTAAAAAAAGCACAGCAAGCAGGGTATCGCTCACGTGCCGCCTTTAAGCTATTAGAAATTCAGGAGCGTGACCATCTTCTAAAACCAGGCCAAACAGTAGTGGATCTTGGCGCTGCTCCTGGAGGCTGGAGTCAGATTGCCAAGCAATTGGTTGGTAGTAAAGGTCATGTTATAGCGCTAGATATTCTCGAAATGGAACCCCTGGTGGATATTGAGTTCATACAGGGAGATTTTTGTGAAGATGAGCCATTGCAGAAATTAACAGATGCACTCGATGGCCGACCTGTTGATCTTGTAATTTCCGATATGGCCCCCAATGTAAGCGGTATGACCGTAGTGGATCAGCCGCGAGCTATGTATCTGTGTGAATTAGCGCTGGATTTTGCAAAACAGACATTAAAATCAGGCGGTGGATTTGTGGTAAAGGTTTTTCAGGGAGAAGGTTATGATGAGTACCTGCAGGAGTTGCGTAGCAGTTTTAAAAAAGTGGTGACGAGGAAGCCAAATGCTTCCAGACCGAAAAGCAGAGAGGTCTACTTGGTCGCACAGGGCTATAATATATAGTACTGTTAACCGATATTTGGTTGAAAAATTGATTTAGTTGCTGGGCCTATATGTTTTTTGATCCGGCAAAATGAGGGTATCCTTTTGAATGATATGGTAAAAAATCTGGTTCTCTGGGTGGTTATCGCAATCGTCCTGATGTCCGTATTTAATAATTTCACATCGCAGAAAACGACAGCACTTCCGATGCCTTACTCTCAGTTTATTGAGGAAGTAAAGCGCGGCACTATCAGTGAGGTGGTTATCAACGGCCGGCAGATTGACGGTGTTGATACCAGTGGAGCGGTGTTTTCAACCTATGGCCCCGAAGATGATGGCCTTGTAAGCGACCTGCTAAACAGCGGTGTAAAAATCGTTGCTAAGCCGCCAGAATCACCCTCGCTTTTGATGTCGATCCTGATCAATTGGTTTCCGCTTTTTATTCTCATAGGGTTGTGGATCTTCTTTATGCGCCAAATGCAAGGCGGCGGCGGTGGCCGTGGGGCCATGTCTTTTGGAAAAAGCAAAGCTCGTTTGCTGAGCGAAGATCAGATAAAGATTACATTTAATGATGTCGCAGGTGTTGAGGAGGCCAAAGAAGAGGTCTCTGAGATGGTTGATTTCCTCCGCGATCCTTCAAAATTCCAGAAGCTTGGCGGAAAAATCCCACGTGGTGTGCTGATGGTGGGATCACCGGGTACGGGTAAAACCCTGCTGGCCAAAGCCATTGCGGGTGAAGCCAAGGTGCCGTTCTTTACGATCTCTGGTTCAGATTTTGTGGAGATGTTTGTGGGTGTGGGTGCTTCCCGTGTGCGTGATATGTTTGAGCAGGGCAAGAAGCATGCCCCCTGTATTATCTTTATCGACGAAATAGATGCCGTTGGCCGCCACCGTGGCGCAGGTCTGGGTGGTGGACACGATGAGCGTGAGCAGACACTGAATCAGCTGCTGGTTGAGATGGATGGTTTTGAAGGTAACGAGGGCGTGATCGTCATTGCTGCCACCAACCGTCCTGATGTGTTGGACCCTGCGCTGCTGCGCCCTGGCCGTTTTGATCGCCAGGTAGTGGTGCCTCTGCCGGATATTCGTGGTCGTGAGCAGATCTTAAAGGTTCACATGCGCAAAGTGCCTATGTCTGAGAATGCCAAAGCTTCGCTGATTGCCCGGGGCACACCTGGTTTTTCAGGAGCGGATCTTGCCAATTTGGTAAACGAAGCAGCGCTTTTTGCAGCTCGAGCCAATAAGCGAGAAGTGGATATGGAAGATCTGGAAAAGGCCAAAGACAAGATCATGATGGGGGCTGAACGGCGCTCTATGGTCATGAGCGACGATGAAAAGAAACTGACGGCTTATCATGAAGCCGGACATGCGATTATCGGTCGTTTGGTGCCACGGCATGATCCTGTCTACAAGGTGAGTATTATCCCTCGAGGGCGCGCACTGGGTGTCACCATGTTTCTGCCCGAAGAAGACAAATACAGTATGAGTAAAGAGCAGTTGGAGAGCCAGATCTCCAGCCTGTTTGGCGGGCGCATTGCTGAAGAGTTGATCTTTGGCCCAGAGAGCGTGACAACAGGCGCGTCCAATGACATCCAGCGTGCCACAGAGATTGCCCGTAATATGGTGACCAAATGGGGGCTTTCTGAAAAGCTGGGGCCCCTGATGTATAGCGAGGATGAGGGCGAAGTGTTCCTAGGTCGTTCAGTCACCCAGCATAAAAATGTATCGGATGATACAGCTCACACCATTGATAGCGAGATACGGGTCTTTATCGACCGTAATTATCAGCGCTCCCATGATATTCTTACTGAGCATTTAGAAAAGCTGCATGTAATGGCTGAAGCTCTGATCAAATATGAAACGATAGATGCAGATCAGATCAATGACATTATGAATGGAAAACCTCCACGCCCTCCAGCTGACTGGGAGGAGCCAGACTCAAAGTCTGGCGGTACGGGAGGAGCTGAAATCACAGAAGAGACACCCAAAGAAGATAAGGGTGAAGATACCATAGGTGGCCCTGCTAGCCAGCACTAATAATTGCACTGTAGCTGGTTAGTGGATTGCAGTTGAAAGCTTATATGCAATGGATGTGACATCTATTGTTGACTGTGCAGGCAAGCTGCTGGATCTCTCGCAACCAAAAGTAATGGGTATTCTTAATATCACCCCCGATTCGTTTTCGGACGGGGGTGATTTTTTATCATTCGATTTAGCCATGGAACAGGCACAACGAATGATAGAAGAAGGGGCGGCAATTATCGATGTGGGGGGGGAATCTACCCGTCCTGGTGCTCAATCTGTCACAGAAACAGAGGAGCTGGATAGGGTGATACCTGTGATTGAAGGGATTGCCAAAGATTTTTCAGTACCTATCTCCATTGATACAAGTAAACCCAATGTTATGAAAGCAGCTGTGGCCGCAGGTGCTGGGTTGATCAACGATGTGCAGGCATTACAGGCCCCAGATGCGATAGAGGTGGCGGCTGATCTGAACGTGCCTGTGTGTCTGATGCATATGCAGGGAAAGCCCCGCACAATGCAACAAAATCCGTGCTATAGCGATGTTGTATCAGAGGTGAAAAATTTTCTAGCTCAGCGTGTTGATTGTTGCATAGCGGCAGGGATTTCCCGCAACCAGTTATTGGTTGATCCTGGATTTGGCTTTGGCAAAAGCTTGGATCATAATTTGATGCTATTGAAAAACCTAAAAAAAATAGCAGAATTGAATTTGCCTGTATTAATTGGGATTTCACGAAAAGCGATGCTGGGCTCGTTGTTAGATGAGCCTGCTCACTGCCGTATGCACGGTGGTTTGGCAGCTGCGGTATTAGCGGTGGAACGTGGGGCGCGCATAATTAGAACCCATGATGTAAAACCAACGGTAGATGCCTTGGCAGTTACAGCAGCTGTTTCATTATAATTTATGTACTGAAGTTGCCTGAAAATGATTTAAGGAGCACAGAGTGGATCGTAAGTACTTTGGAACTGATGGTATTCGTGGTCAGGTGGGAAAAGGCCACATAACTCCAGATTTTGTATTAAAACTAGGATGGGCAGCTGGTCGTGTGCTTGGAAAAGGCAGTAACAGTAGCAGTGTTCTGATTGGCAAGGATACCCGGATTTCAGGTTATATGTTTGAATCTGCTCTAGAGGCAGGCTTAGTGGCTGCTGGAGTAAATACCCGGCTATTGGGCCCGATGCCAACACCAGGTATTGCTTATCTCACCCGAACGCTTCATGCGCAAGCGGGTATTGTCATCAGTGCTTCCCATAATCCTCATCAGGATAATGGCATCAAGTTCTTCTCTGCACAGGGATGCAAACTGCCAGATGAGGTTGAGCTGGCGATTGAGCATGAACTTTCAAGCAAGATGGTTACAGTTGGTTCAGAAAACTTGGGTAAAGCAGATCGAGTGAGTGACGCTCCGGGTCGGTATATTGAATTTTGTAAAAGTACCATTCCATCTGTAATGGATTTTAGTGGTTTAAAGATTGTTGTCGATTGTGCCAATGGTGCAACCTACCATATTGCTCCTTTTGTTTTTGATGAACTGGGCGCTGAGGTTATCACCATCGGTGCAGAACCTGATGGTGTGAATATTAATGCTGGTGTTGGGTCGACAAGCCCGGAATTACTGGTGAAAACAGTAATTGAAAAGGGTGCGGATTTAGGTGTTGGCCTTGATGGTGATGGTGATCGTCTCATTATGGTTGATGGTCAAGGTAACGTGCTTGACGGCGATGATTTGTTGTATATCATCGCGCGGTCACGGCAGGAAAATGGAGGTCTGAAAGGGGCTGTGGTAGGCACAGTGATGTCTAACCTTGGTCTTGAGCTTGCCTTGAAAGAGCGTGGAGTTGGATTTGAACGTGTAAATGTAGGTGATCGCTATATTTTGGAGAGATTACAAGAGAAGGGTTGGGCTATTGGTGGCGAGCCATCTGGCCATATTATCTGTCTGGATCGTACAACGACTGGCGATGGTATTGTTTCAGCTTTGCAGGTATTGGCAGAAGTGCATAAAAGTGGACAGTCCTTGAGCGAGCTCTGTGCAGGTGTAGAAAAGTGTCCGCAAGTACTCGTGAATGTCAGAGTGGATGAGGCTAATGAAGTCATGGAACTGCCGGCTCTACAAGAGGCAGTCAAAGATGTTGAAAGTGAACTTAGTGGTGAAGGTCGTGTTCTGCTGCGCCCATCAGGTACAGAGCCGTTGATCCGTGTTATGGTTGAGGGGCGTGATGCGCAACAGGTGACGCGTTTGGCAGATCAACTTGCAGATACAGTAAAAGAATTAGTTGCAATAAGATAAATTCCACATTGATTTTGAGTGCGTTGGCCGGTAAGCTAGCGCGCTCTTTTTCCATTGAGAGAGAAAGCATATGCGCCGACCACTAGTCGCTGGAAACTGGAAGTTGAATGGCTCTTTGGCGAGTGTCAAAGAATTGCTAACAGGGATTAAAGCAGGGCTTGGTGAGGTTGCCAATGCAGAGGTGGCAGTTTGTCCACCATATATCTACATTCCTGAGGCGCAGGCGCAACTAAGTGATTCATCAATTGCTTGGGGCGGGCAAACTCTCTCAGCGGAAACAGCCGGAGCTTTTACTGGCGAGGTCGCAGCATCAATGTTGCGCGATTTCGATTGTAAATATGTGCTTGTGGGTCATTCAGAGCGACGCACTCTTTATGGTGAAGACAATACGCTTGTCGCGAAGAAATTTGCGGTTGCGCGAGAAGCGGGGCTTATCCCTATTCTTTGCGTAGGTGAAACACTTGAAGAGCGTCAACAAGGCATCACGGAAGAAGTGGTTGGTGGTCAGTTGGGCGCAGTGATTGATAGGGAGGGTGTGGCTGCTTTAGCTGATGCTGTTGTTGCATATGAGCCGGTATGGGCTATTGGAACAGGCATGACAGCGTCGCCAGAACAGGCTCAGGCAGTGCATGCATTTATTCGCGCACAGGTAGCGCAACGCGATGCTGCAATTGCTGACGGCCTGCGCATCCTCTACGGTGGCAGTATGAAGCCAGGGAACGCAGTAGAGTTGATGGCGCAGAATGATATTGATGGTGGTTTAATAGGTGGTGCAGCGCTAAAGGCTGATGATTTCTTGTCAATCTGCAAGGCTGCAAACTAGGTTTTTAAATATTTATTGGAATTAAGAATGCAAACAATCTTGGTTGCTGTTCATCTTTTGCTGGCTATTGGTCTTATCGGATTGGTATTGATACAGCATGGCAAGGGCGCAGATGCTGGTGCTGCATTTGGAAGCGGCGCATCGTCAACGGTTTTTGGTTCACAGGGATCTGGCTCATTTCTTACGCGCGCAACAGCCATTTTGGCAACGCTCTTTTTTGCTACGAGTTTGGCGCTTGCTTATTTTGCAATGCAGAGTACTGAGCCGCCAAGTCTGATGGGTTCAGATGCTGTCCCAGCTGTGCAGGAGATGCCAGTGGTGCCTCCTAGTGAAGTACCAGCAACGCCTGAGGTACCATTGGAGGCAGCGGGCGGAAGTGAGATTCCAGTCGTTCCTGGAGAATGACGATTAATTAAGGTTAACTGATTGAATATTGAATCAGGCCGTATTAAGTTGAAACAGGGTAGAATTGCCGATGTGGTGGAATTGGTAGACACGCCGTCTTGAGGGGGCGGTGACGCAAGTCGTGCCGGTTCAAGTCCGGCCATCGGCACCAATTATATGAGCGGTATTGCTAGAAATTGCAATACTTCTTTTTTACCAGTTAAAAACATAACTAACTGATTTTGAAGGTATTTATTTGCAGTCTTTTGCTTGACAGGGGTTGTCATCATGCACTAGACTTCGTGCCTTGTTGAATTAAACCGGGAATCTAACGATTCAAATAACTCGGTTGGGGGAGGGCTTAAAAAGCAATGCTTGAAAATTATCTGCCCGTCTTGGTTTTCATGGTGCTTGGCGCTGTTATTGGTGCTGTCATGGTAGGCCTGGGCTTTGTGCTTGGCACACGAAAGCCAGACGATGAAAAAGAATCTCCCTACGAGTGCGGCTTTGAAGCATTCGAAGATGCACGTATTAAATTCGACGTGCGTTACTATCTCGTTGCCATCCTCTTTATTATCTTCGATCTGGAAATCGCATTTTTCTTTCCCTGGGCTGTAGTGCTCGATAAGATCGGAATGACAGGTTACCTTGTAATGATGGTGTTCCTGGCGGTTCTAACCATCGGTTTTATATACGAGTGGAAGAAGGGTGCGCTGGAATGGGAATAGAAGGTATTTTTGAAGAAGGCGTTGTAACAACAAACGCTGACAAGCTCATAAACTGGGCGCGCACCGGTTCCCTGTGGCCGATGACATTTGGCCTTGCATGCTGCGCTGTTGAAATGATGCATGCTGCTGCATCGCGTTACGATATGGATCGCTTTGGTATTATTTTTCGCCCTAGCCCTCGTCAATCGGACGTAATGATTGTTGCGGGGACTCTGGTTAATAAAATGGCTCCGGCGTTACGTAAGGTTTATGACCAGATGGCAGAGCCACGCTGGGTTATATCGATGGGTTCCTGTGCAAACGGTGGCGGTTATTACCACTACTCCTATGCTGTTGTGCGTGGGTGTGACCGGGTTGTCCCTGTAGATATCTACGTTCCTGGATGTCCCCCAACTGCAGAAGCGCTGTTGTACGGCATTTTGCAGCTGCAAAAGAAGATTCATCGAACCTCAACCATTGCACGTCAGGCTTGATTATGAATGCAATTGCCAAGACAACGCCTGAACAGCGCTTAGCTAAGCTCGTCGATGCACTTACCAGTGAATTTGAAAAAAAAGGCTGCACAATTGAGCAAGCCTTCGGTGAGGTAACGCTCACTGTTCCACGTGAGCAGTTATTGGAAACTGCGTTTGAACTATTTGGGCACACCTCGACCTTTGGCTTTGAACAGTTAATTGACCTCTGTGGGGTGGATTATTCAACCTACGGACAGGTTGAGTGGGAAACAAATGGCGCATCCACATCGGGTTTTGGTCGTGGTGTAGACCGCGAAGCTGAAATTGATGAACAAAAAGAAGATAGATTTGCGGTTGTCTATCACTTGCTTTCAATTGGAAATAACGTTCGGATGCGAGTCAAAACGTATCTCGATAGCGAACATCCGGTGATCGAATCGGTGATGCCTGTTTGGCCTGTTGCCGACTGGTTTGAAAGAGAAGCTTTCGATCTGTATGGCATTCTGTTTGAAGGTCACCCTGATCTACGTCGCATTCTCACGGACTATGGATTTGTCGGTCATCCATTCCGCAAAGATTTTCCGCTTTCAGGGCATGTGGAGATGCGTTATGACCCTGAGAAAAAGCGTGTTATCTATGAGCCGGTATCAATCGAACCTCGCACACTGGTGCCAAGAGTGATTCGAGAAGATAACCGCTACGTGAACGAAGAATCAAACTAGTGAACGCAGCCAATGCCTGAGATTCGTAATTACACACTAAACTTTGGTCCTCAACATCCATCTGCGCACGGCGTATTGCGTCTTGTGCTGGAAATGGATGGCGAAGTTATTGAACGCTCTGATCCGCATATCGGCTTGCTGCATCGTGGCACCGAAAAGCTGGCAGAGACCAAGCCCTATAACCAGAACATTCCTTACATGGATCGCCTGGATTACGTCTCCATGATGCAGAATGAGCATGCCTATGTTCTTGCAGTAGAGAAGTTGTTAGGGATTGAAGCTCCGATACGTGCCCAATACATTCGAACCATGTTCGATGAGATTACCCGTATCCTGAATCACATGATGTGGCTGGGTACGCATGCACTTGATATAGGTGCAATGACGGTATTTCTCTACTGCTTTCGTGAACGCGAAGATTTGATGGATTGCTATGAAGCAGTCTCAGGCGCTCGTATGCATGCCGCCTATTATCGCGTTGGCGGCGTTTATCGTGATCTGCCTGATGAAATGCCACGCTTTTCTGCCAGTGACCTTAAACGTGACAAAAGTGAACTTGACCGGTTGAATAAAGATCGTCAGGGGTCGCTGCTTGATTTTATTGAAGCATTTACAGAGCGCTTTCCTGGCTATGTTGATGAATACGAAACGCTACTTACCGAGAATCGTATTTGGAAGCAGCGTACGGTGGGTATCGGTGTTGTAACTGCGGCTCGCGCCAAGGCACTTGGCTTTACAGGGCCAATGCTGCGTGGATCTGGTGTTGAGTGGGATCTTCGAAAAAAGCAGCCGTATGCGGCGTATGACAAGGTTGATTTTGATATCCCTGTTGGTGTCAATGGTGATTGCTACGACCGTTATTTGGTTCGTATTGAAGAGATTCGTCAATCTAATCGCATCATTAAACAGTGTGTTGATTGGCTGCGCGCTAACCCCGGCCCGGTAATGGTCGAGGATCACAAGATTGCACCTCCAAAACGTGCGGCTATGAAGAGTGATATGGAGGGTTTGATTCATCATTTCAAACTCTTTACTGAAGGATACTGTACCCCACCAGGAGAGGTGTACGCGCCAGTTGAAGCATCCAAAGGTGAGTTTGGCGTATATATCGTCTCGGATGGTGCAAACAAGCCTTATCGCCTCAAATTGAGAGCACCGGGATTTGCTCATCTTATGGCGATGGATGAAATGGCCAAAGGGCATATGCTAGCTGACGTGGTTGCTTTAGTAGGCACCATGGATGTTGTGTTCGGTGAAATTGACCGCTAAGACAAATATATGAGCGCGCTTGAGACAAAAAACAGAGACGAGCTATTTACGCCTGAAATCAGGGCCGAAATAGATCATGAGATCGCCAAATATCCTGAAGCTGAATCACAATCAGCTTCGATGGCTGCATTGCGAATTATTCAAGATGCAAATGGCGGATGGTTAACTCAGGAACGAATGGATGAAGTGGCGGTCTATCTAAATCTGCCGCCTATCGCAGTCTATGAGGTTGCAACCTTCTATTCCATGTATGAGCACAAGCCTGTTGGAAGAAACAAGCTATGTGTTTGTACCAACGTTTCGTGCATGATCAATAACTCGGATAAGATCGTTGAGCACCTGAATAATAAACTTGGGATTAAGTTTGGAGAGGTAACTGAAGATGGACGTTTCTCTCTAAAGGAGGTGGAGTGTTTAGGGGCATGCGGTGGCGCACCTATGATGCAGGTTGGTCGTAAATATTACGAAAATCTGACCCCTGAGAAACTTGATTCAATACTGGACGAGTTGGAGTAACGCAGATGGCCAACGAAGTCATATTTAAAAACCTCGACCTTGATCGTCTTTGGGATATAGATCAGTACCGTAGTCGTGGTGGTTATGAAGTTCTGACCAAAATACTAACTGAAAAAACTCCGCCTGCAGAAATTATCGATGGAATGAAAACATCCGGCTTGCGCGGTCGCGGTGGAGCGGGTTTTCCTACAGGACTTAAGTGGAGCTTTATCAATCGCGATGCGCCTGGTGATAAGTATCTGGTGTGCAACTCCGATGAGGGCGAACCAGGCACATTTAAAGATCGCGACATACTCCGTTACAACCCCCACGCGTTAGTGGAAGGTATGTTGATTGCTAGTTATGTAATTGATGCGCATCGTGCATATAACTACATTCGTGGAGAATTCTGGGAACCCTATGAGCGTTTTCAGGATGCCATTGATCAGGCCCGCGCTGCCGGATTTGTTGGAAAGAATATTTTAGGATCAGGTTTCGACTGTGAACTCAATGTACATTTAGGCGGTGGTGCTTACGTATGTGGAGAAGAGACAGCGCTGCTTGAGTCAATTGAAGGAAAGAAGGGGCAGCCACGCTATAAGCCTCCATTCCCTGCGCATGTTGGCCTTTACGGATGTCCGACAGTTATTAACAATACTGAGACACTGGCGAGTGTGCCAACTATCTTGCGGGAAGGTGCTGAACAATTTCGTGATTTAGGTGTAGAGAACAGTGGTGGAAGCAAGCTGTTCTCGATCTCAGGGCATGTAAAAAACCCGGGCGTTTTTGAGCTGCCTATGGGAACCCCTTTTAGTGAGCTTTTTGAGCTTGCTGGCGGCATGCGGGATGGCAGTAAAATTAAAGCTGTTATTCCAGGCGGGTCATCATCGCCTGTAATCCCTGGCGAAATTATGCTGGATCTAACCATGGATTATGATGCGATCGCCAAAGCCGGTTCAATGCTGGGATCAGGTGCGGTAATTGTGATGGATGATACAACCTGTATGGTCAAAGTGCTGGATCGCATGGGTTACTTTTACCATGAAGAGTCCTGCGGACAATGTACACCATGCCGTGAAGGAACAGGCTGGCTATATCGAATAGTGCATCGCATTGAGAACGGACAAGGCCGCCCAGAAGATATCGATCTGCTGATGGATGTTCAAAATCGTATTCGTGGCAAAACAATTTGCGCCCTGGGCGATGCGGCGGCAATGCCTGTTGCAGGAATGCTGCGTTATTATCAAAACGAATTTCAGTATCACATCGATCACAAAAAATGCATGGTTGGCGCTGGTGCTTAACCCAGCTTTGTGAACGATTAGAGACGACACGATGAGCGAAGAAAAAACTATAACGATTGAGGTCGACGGCCAGTCCCTGGAAACAAAACCAGGCGCGTTGCTCATCGATGTAACCGATGCAGCGGGCATTAATATTCCTCGCTTCTGTTACCACAATAAGCTTTCAATTGCGGCTAGCTGCCGTATGTGTCTGGTTGAAGTGGCTAAAGTGCCAAAGCCCATCCCTGCATGCGCAACGCAGGTTACGGATGGCATGGTCGTTCAGACGCGCTCGCCCATGGCCTTGGCGGCACAGAAATCCACAATGGAGTTTCTTCTGATCAATCATCCTCTTGATTGCCCTGTTTGTGATCAAGGTGGTGAGTGTGAATTGCAAGATGTTGCAATGGGTTATGGTAGTGATGTTACCCGTTTTGTTGAAGGCAAAAGAGTCGTTCCAGAGAATAATGTTGGCCCCCTGATTGCCACAGACATGACGCGCTGCATACATTGCACCCGCTGTGTTCGTTTTGGCGATGAAGTAGCAGGTATGCGTGAAATTGGCGCAACGGGCCGTGGCGAGCATATGACCATTGGTACCTATGTTGCGCGCAATGTTGACTCCGAATTGTCTGGCAATGTCATCGATCTTTGCCCTGTAGGAGCATTGACCTCAAAGCCATTTCAGTATCGTGCCCGTGCTTGGGAGCTGACTCGTCATACTAGCGTTGCACCACATGATTCTGTCGGTTCAAATATTCAGATTCATACTCGTCGTAATGAAGTGATGCGAGTTCATCCTGAATCAAATGATTCGATCAATGAAATTTGGCTTTCAGATCGCGATCGCTTCAGTTATGAAGGAATCAAAAGCGAAGATCGTCTTACTCAGCCATTGATTAAAAAGAATGGTGAGTGGGCAGAGGTCAGCTGGAAAGATGCTTTAGAAGCTGCTGCATCCGGACTGAAAGAGGTTGCGGCAGCTGACCCTGAACAGATTGGAACTTTGCTCTCTCCAACAGCAACTCTAGAAGAGATTGCACTTGCTCAAAAATTGACTACTGGGCTGGGAAGCTCAAATATAGACTATCGCCTACGTCAGGAAGATTTTCGTGGCAATAGCGCCGCTGTGCCTTGGTTAGGTCAATCCATTGCCTCGCTTGATAAAGTTGATTCCGCATTATTGATTGGCTCGAATATACGCAAAGATCAGCCGCTTCTGGCGCATCGGGTACGTAAAGCTGCTCTGAAAGGTGCAAATGTACAGTTCGTAAATCCACTTCAATTGGATCTTCATTTTGATGCCACGCAGATGGTTAGCGATCCAGCCGGAATGGTTCGCAACCTAGCTGCCATTGCTGAAGCAGCAGGCGGCTCTCATAGTCTGACTGATGAGATTGAGGTGACTGATGAGCATAAAGCGATTGCAGAAGGGCTTAAAAACGCATCCTCAGCCGTCATACTGTTAGGAAATATAGCCCAATCGCATCCTGATTACACGATCCTCTATGGTTTGGCTTCAGTGATAGCAAAAGCCACCGATTCATCTGTCGGTGTCATACCGATGGCTGCAAATAGTGTTGGAGCAGCCGTTCTTGGTGCTATTCCAGACCATGGTTTCAATGCACACACAATGCTGGAAAGTTTCCGCAAAGGGTATTTGCTATTCGGCGTTGAGCCTGGACGAGATACCAATAACCCAGCACTTGCACGTGCCGCATTGAAAAATGCAGAGTGCGTTGTTGCAGTTACCGCATACCGTAGTTCATGTCTTGAAGAGGTGGCTAATGTCATGCTGCCAATGTCTGCATTCAGTGAAACCTCTGGTTCGTTCGTGAATGCAGAAGGTGCGTGGCAGAGCTTTACAGGAACAACCACTCCCACAGGAGAATCTCGCCCAGGTTGGAAGATTCTCCGTGTCCTGGGCAATCTGTTGGATATAGAGGGTTTTGACTACAGCAGCTCCGAAGAGATACTTTCTGAACTTAAAGAATCTCATGCAGGTGCACTGAAAGTTACAAGTCTTGGCTCAGCAAAAGGCAAGCTTCGATCTGCAGTGACGGGCTTAATTCGTGTTGGTGAGACACCTATCTATGCTTCAGATGCCCTGGTTCGTCGTGCAGTTTCATTGCAAAAGACGAAAGATGCACGGGACGCAACAGTTGCCCGTGTCAATTCATCGGTAGCATCAAATGCTGGACTCTCTGATGGAGATAAGGTTGCAGTTGTGCAAGGTGAAGGTCGAGCCGAAATGGTTTTGAAAGTAGATGCTCATATACCAGACGGCTGTGTTTGGGTTCCAGCTGGTGTGCCAGGTAGTGAATCCTTAGGTGATCAATTCGGGGAATTGTCCCTGGAGAAGGTGTAATTCGATGGATCTTTTCTTAGATATTCTCTGGATACTTATAAAGATCGTAGCCATTGTGCTGCCGCTCATGCTTTGCGTTGCCTA
>Ga0316192_10001254_pt1 | contig 18594 bp, 19 predicted proteins | sample MerIslwburrow_MG_FD_204931 | JGI IMG/M metagenome (GOLD analysis project Ga0316192, IMG submission 204931) | Coastal sediment microbial communities from Maine, United States - Merrow Island worm burrow | ecosystem: Environmental > Aquatic > Marine > Coastal > Sediment | place: USA: Maine...
TGAGATAGCGGCCAGTCGAATCGAAGAGGATTTCGTACACATTCGCAGCTTGCGCGAGCGCCTTTGGGCCGGGATCCGGGACTTGCCGGCGCTATCCATCAATGGGCCGGCTGATGGTGGATTTCCGGGCATTCTCAACGTGAGCGCCGAAGGAGTCGATGGTGAAAGCCTGATGCTGGCCCTGGACCCGGTTTGTGTCGCGAGCGGGTCGGCCTGCAACGCGAAATCGGGCGAGGCTTCTTATGTGCTGCGGGCGCTGGGCCTCGATGATCATCTTGCCCAAAGCGCGATTCGATTCAGCATTGGCCGGCACAGCATCGCCGCAGATATTGATATCGCGATTGAGTGCTATCGACATGCGGTGACGATGTTGCGTGAGATGGCGCCGGTCGCCAGGAAATGCGTCTGATCATGGAAGCGAATTACGACCCATATAACGCGGAAACCCGGGCATTGTTTGCCAATCCGGCGCACGCAGGCGACCTGCAAGCCGGGCCTGCAAGGTCAGCACTCGCGGAAGTTTCAGAGTCTTCGGCGGGAGCCAAAATCCAGCTCGCAGTTGGACTGGTTGACGGCCAGATACAGAAATGCCGCTTCCGGGTTCTTGGCTGCCCGCACCTGATCGCGGCCAGTGAGTGGTTATGTCGCACGCTCGAAGGCGGTCCCGCGGCCGATCTGGCCGATTTTCGAGCTGCTGACTGCATGGAGCCGCTGGGAATCCCGATTGAGAAAACCGGCCGTATACTGTTGCTTGAAGATGCAATACGATTACTACTTGAGCAACTCGATATCGACTGATTCCTGGAAATATGAAGCAATAATGGCTATATCACTTACCGAACCCGCCGCCGAACGCGTCCGCAGCTACCTCACAAACAGAGGCAGCGGCATTGGATTGCGAATTGGCATCACTACGACCGGTTGCAACGGGTTTGCCTACGTTATCAATTATGCGGACGAGTTGAACGACGACGATGTCGTTTTCGACGCACGCGGAGTCCAGGTGATTGTTGACAGCAAAAGCCTGGAGCTCATCGACGGCACCGAGGTCGACTTCATAAAGGAAGGCCTCAATGAAGCATTTCGCTTTCGAAATCCCAACGTAACCGGAGAATGTGGCTGCGGGGAAAGCTTTAGCGTCTGACGGGCTCATTCTGAGCCCGGCGAAGGCTGGGCGGGCCGCGATATCATTCGTTGCCTGGTGCCATTTTTCCAAGTAAAATTGCGGGTTTACGTAGGGTCTGGCGTCCATGCCAGGCTCGAATAATCACTCCCAAAACCTTGAATCAAATGAAAGGAATACAGTATGTCAGTTGAGCAGACGCTCTCCATTATCAAACCCGATGGCGTGCAAAAAAATCTAATTGGTGAAATCTATGGCCGTTTCGAAAAAGCCGGCCTGGAAATTGTCGCCGCGAAAATGATCCACCTGTCGAAAGAGCAGGCCGAGGGTTTTTACAGCGTCCACAGCGAACGACCATTTTTTAGTGATCTCGTCAGCTACATGACCTCCGGTCCGGTCATGGTCCAGGCGATGCAAGGCGAAGATGCTATCGCGAAAAATCGCGACATTATGGGTGCCACCAATCCTGCTGAAGCAGACAAAGGAACCATTCGCGCCGACTTCGCCGAAAGCATCGAAGAAAATATCGTTCACGGTTCTGATGCAGCGGAAACGGCAGCCGAGGAAATTAAGTTCTTTTTCGGCGACGACGGTATTTGCCCGCGTACCCGATAGGGCAACGCAAGCAAGAAGCAATTCAGACAAATGCAGGCAAGCGACGTAAAAAAACTGAATCTACTGGGTGTGCCGCAGGCAGCGCTCGAAACATTTTTTTCCGATCACGGCGAAAAACCGTTTCGTGCGCGCCAGGTCATGCAATGGATTCACCAACGTCAGGCCGATGACTTTGAGTCAATGACCGATTTGTCGAAATCATTGCGTGTTCACCTGGACGAGGTGGCCACCATCAGCCTGCCTCGCCAGATATCCGAGCAAAGGTCGACGGATGGCACCATTAAATGGCTATTCGAATCCGGCGCAGGCCAGGCTGTCGAGTCAGTTTTTATTCCGGAGGCTGGCCGCGGAACGTTGTGTATCTCGTCGCAAGTCGGATGTGCGCTCGATTGCGCATTCTGTGCGACTGGCGCGCAGGGATTTAACCGGAATCTTTCGACAGCAGAAATTATCGGTCAGGTCAGTTATGCGAATCGCGTACTGCCCAAGCGTGAAAGCGGTGACGACGCGATAAGCAATGTCGTTTTCATGGGCATGGGTGAGCCGTTGGCAAATTATCGAAATATCATTCCGGCGCTCGACCTGCTGACATCAGATTTCGGCTTTGGATTGTCGCGGCGAAGAGTCACGGTCAGCACCTCGGGCATAGTCCCGCAACTGAACAAGCTGGCCGAGGACTGCAACGTCGCTTTGGCAGTATCCTTACATGCGCCGAACGACGAATTGCGTGACAAGTTGGTGCCCATCAACAAAATGCACCCAATTCGCGAGTTGCTGGATGCGTGCTGGCGATATGCAGCCAGCCATGCAAACCGATTTATCACCTTCGAATATGTCATGCTCCGGGATGTGAATGACTCTCTGGCCCACGCTGACCAGTTGGTGACATTGCTTCGCGGCAAGCCGGCAAAAGTCAACCTGATCCCGTTCAATCCGTTTGCCGGCAACGAGTACCGTCGATCCGGGGCCGAAACGATCAGAAAGTTCCAGGGCCGATTACGCGAGCGCGGCCTGGTGGCGACGACTCGCAAGACCCGTGGCGACGATATTGATGCCGCGTGCGGGCAATTGGCTGGTAAAGTGAGTGACCGTATCCGCAATAGACTGAGCGAGAAATCCAAAAGGGTGGCGACAGCGTGATATTTAATACAAGACTGATTTTGGCTTGTTCTGTATTAGTACTGATCAGTGGTTGTATCAGCACGAGTTCGGGAACGCCTCCGCCAGAGCTGGACAAGGAGGAGTCTGCACAACGCTTTTACCAGCTGGGCGCACAGTACTATCGCAATGGCAGTTTTGAACTGGCGAAAGATCGGTTGCAGACAGCGCTGGAATATGAGCCAAAAATGCCCGTCGCTCATTCAGCGCTGGCGCTTACGTATGTTCAGCTCGAGAATAGCCGCCTGGCAAGAGAGCACTTCGAGCTAGCCGTTCGATACGGGCCGGACAACTTTGATGCGAGAAACGCATACGCTGTTTTCCTGTGCCAGCAAAAAGATTTTGTCGAGGCAAAGAAACAATTCGATCGGGCGATCGCTGTCTACGACAATGACAACGCCGAAGTCATGCTGACAAACGCAGGTGTCTGCATGGTGAACAAGCCAGATTACGTTCTGGCAGAGGAATACTTTAGGGAAGCGCTCGAGTTCAAGTCCAGTTATGGCGAAGCATTAATTCAATTGGCATCGCTTAAGCATCAGACTGGCAACGATCTGCACGCTCGTGCGTTCATGCAGCGTTATATGATTTCGAATCCTGTGAGTCCTTCTGTCTTGTATCTCGGTATTCAGATAGAAAAAAATCTCGGTGACAATCGAGCCTCGACCGACTATTCGAATCAGCTGCTCAGGGAATTTCCGAATTCCGCAGAAGCAAAGTTCGTTTTAGACAATCGATAAATCGACTGCCGCCATGAACGAAAAATCGCCACAAGATTCAAATGATAATTCGACTTCCGGGGCGGATGAAGCCAGTGGACCGTTAGCGGGACAACGGCTGGCGCATGCGCGCCGTGAAAACGACATATCGATCTCGGATATTGCGAAGGAACTGCATCTCGACGAACCCAAGGTGCAGGCCCTCGAAGAGAATTTATTCGACGTATTGGGTGCGCCGGTTTTTGCCAAGGGGCACCTGCGAAAATACGCAGAACTTGTGGGCGTGCCAATCGACGATATCCTGGCAGATTACTACAAGCTGAATCGCTCGGCAGGCGCGCCGCCGGTCGTCGGTCCGAAGCGACCAAAGCCGCCGGCAGATATCGCCATGGGACCCTGGATCGCTGGCATCGTGATCATTGTCATAGTCGCAGGTGCAGTGTACTGGTGGATGAATCGCGAACCATCGTCTGAGGTCACGGCTACACCAGGGGTGCTTGAGCCCTTCGCGTCCGACCGCGTACCCGCTACTGATGATTCGATAGCGGAACCACCGGCAATGGCAGACGCTTCCGGCGATGCGGACGAGAGCGAACAGACGCCTGACGTCGCAGAAACGACGCCGGATGTCGTGCAAGCGGTCGATCAGGGGCCGGTTGCAGCGGCGGGCGCCGATCAGTTGCAAATTTCGATGAATTACAGCGGCGATTGCTGGACCGAGGTTACGGACGCAAATGGCGATCGCCTGTTTTTCGGCCTGGGACAGGCAGGGCAAACCGTGACCCGAAATGGAACGCCACCGTTTCAGGCTTTGTTTGGCGACGCCAATAACGTCACTGTGACGATCAATGGCGAAAACCTCCCGCTAACGGGTGGCTCCCGGCGTGGCAATACGGCACGAGTCACTATCAACGATTAATAGAGTCGAAGGATTGCGGGGCCCATCCTGGATGCCCTGTTACTGGAATCAAATCACGTGAAACCCCAACCCATACGCGGCATGAACGACATACTCCCGGAGGCTACGGCGACCTGGAGTCACCTCGAGTCGATCGTTAAGGATGTTGTTGAGTCCTATGGTTACCGGGAAATTCGGCTGCCGATTCTCGAGCAAACCGAGCTGTTCGCCCGATCCATTGGCGAGGCTACGGATGTGGTCGAGAAAGAAATGTATACCTTCACGGACAGAGACGGCGACAGCATTACCATGCGTCCCGAGGCGACTGCGAGCATGGTGCGCGCCGGAATCAGCAACGGCCTGTTGCATAACCAGCGCCAGAAGCTCTGGACCGAGGGGCCGATGTTCCGGCATGAAAAGCCGCAAAAAGGACGTTACCGGCAATTTCACCAGGTTGACGTCGAAGCCCTTGGCTATGCGGGCCCTGACGTCGATGCCGAGCTCATCATGCTGTGCGCGCGAATGTGGCAACGAATGGGCCTTGATCGCCTGAACCTCGAAATTAACTCCCTTGGCACCGCTGAAACACGTGCTACCTACCGCGAGGCGCTGATTGAGTATTTTTCAGGCGTGAAAAACCAGCTCGATGAGGATAGTATTCGCCGCCTTGATAAGAACCCATTGCGGATTCTGGACAGTAAAAACCCGGAAATGCAGGCACTTATTGAGGGTGCACCCGTGATGCTTGAGTACCTGGATGATGAATCCGCGGCGCATTTCGGCGATTTGAAATCGATGCTGGACGCAGCTGGGGTGGATTATCGAGTCAATCCCCGGCTGGTCAGGGGGCTGGATTACTACAATCGCACCGTATTCGAGTGGGTCACGGACGCGCTCGGGTCACAAGGGGCAGTTTGCTCGGGTGGCCGCTACGACGGACTGGTTGAGAAGCTCGGTGGCAAACCGACCCCTGCGATCGGTTGGGCAATGGGTGTCGAGCGCCTGGTGATGTTGTATGAGGCCTGTGGTGGGCGAACACCCGCCAGTGCGCCCGATGTGTACATCGTCGCGGTCGGAAGTGAGGCACTCAACTATTGCCTTGCGCTTGCTGAACAAATACGCGACGGCGTGTCTGGCGTGAAGGTTGAGTTAAACCTCGACGGTGGCAGTTTCAAGTCACAGTTGAAACGCGCTGATAAAAGCGGCGCGGAATACGCGTTAATTATGGGCGAAGACGAAATCGCCAATGGAAAAATAGGAATGAAACCTTTGCGCAGCAAAGATGATCAAATCAGCATCGCGCTTGAAGATGTGGTCACAACGCTCGCAGGCAAACTGGAAAAGAAGGCAGAGTAGTGGACGATTTATCGGAAAAAGAACAGATTGATGAAATGCGGGCGTGGTGGTCGGAGTATGGCAACTACGTGCTGGGTGGCATCGTAGTTGGTATCGGACTGATGGTGGGTATCGGTCAGTACCGTTCACAAACCGCGAACACGCAGATCGAAGCATCCGTGCTTTACGAAGCGGTCTTCGAAGCCGTAGCTGCGGATAAGACGGACGAGGCTGAAACAGCCGCAGCGGATCTTTATGCCAACTACGAGTCGACCGTCTATCCGTCGCAAGCGCGCCTCGTAATGGCACGTCATTACATGGACAAGAGTCGTGACCAGGATGCCGCAGACGCATTGCGAGCGATCGTCGACAAGGACCCGGATTCCGAAATGGGCCTGGTCGCGCGTTTGCGATTGGCCAAGGTTCTGCTGTACCAGAACAAGGCACAGGAAGTCGTGGACCTGTTGAGCACCGCTCCGGAATCGGCGCTCAGTCCGCGCTACAACGAAGCACTCGGCGATGCGTACGTATCGCTCGGCAAGTATGCGGACGCAAGAGACGCTTATTTCCTGGCGATGGCTGACAGCGCAACCATGCCAACGGTCGACCGAGTACTTGTGCAGATGAAGGTGGATGACTTGCCAGATGTCGTCAGGGAGGATGTCCTCCAGGAAGAAGCGATCGAGGGCTCAACCGCGGATCCGGACGTCGGCGAACAAGAGGCGGACGACGGGGAAGAGACATCCGAGTGATTGGCTTCCGGCACTATCTTGCGCTTGGAATGACAGTACTTGTGCTGTCCGGTTGCAGCCTGTTCGGCAACAAGGACGAAGAGCTGCCTCCGGCGGAGCTGGTCAAATTCAAGCAGACACTGGACTTGAAGAAAGCCTGGTCAGCGAAGCTTGGCAAGGGTTCCGAACAACTACGCCTGTCGCTAACGCCGGCAGGTGACGGCACGCGTATCTACGCGGCCAGCCAGGACGGCGTTGTGTCGGCATTCGATCCCGAAAAAGGCAAGCGCCAGTGGCGCAACGAACTGGATGTCAGCTTGTCTGCCGGCCCCGGCATCGGCGAGAACCTGGTTGTGGTTGCCGGTCATGATGGTGACGTTGTGGCCCTGAATGCAGCCGATGGCATTGAGAAATGGCGCGTCAAAGTGGCGGGCGAGTCGCTTGCGATTCCACTGGTCACGACAGACGGGGTCGTGATTTACACGATTGACGGCCGACTGAGAATGCTGTCGTTGTTTGATGGCCGCGAACGCTGGAGCGTGGAGCAGGACCTGCCTTTATTGACCTTACGTGGCGCCGCGTCTCCGATTGTCGTTGGCAAAACCATCATGGTGGGTTATGACAACGGGCGGTTGATCGCGCTGGACCAGGAGACAGGCAATACCGAATGGGAAGCCATGATGTCACCGCCGTCGGGACGTTCGGATCTGGAACGCCTGGCGGATGTAGACGGCCGCTTGCAGGCCGTGGGCCAGGATATTTATGCCTCGGGCTACCAGGGGCGGATCGCCTCGCTGGCTGCCGAGTCCGGACAAATACTGTGGGCGAGAGAAATTTCGACTTACGTCGGCGTCGGGGCAGACTGGAATAACATATACGTCTCCGGCGACGGCGGCGAACTCATCGCACTGCTGCGACGCAATGGTTCCGACGTCTGGCGTTCCGATTTGTTGTTGCGTCGGGAGCCGACGGCACCGACATCGTTCGATCTGACGGTCGCGGTGGGCGACTTTGATGGGTACGTTCATTTCTTCAGCAATGTCGATGGTCGACCGGTCGCACGCGTGCGCGTTGGTAAGGGCCCTATTTCCGGTGCGCCGGTCGTTATCGGCGATCGCCTGTACGTGCAAAGTGAATCCGGTGCCATGGACGTTTTCTTTGTCAAGCAGCCGAAGCGTGAAGACGCCGCGCCGCCAATTGCAGAGGAAGCGGCGTAAGCGTGATTGCGCGAACGAAATGTCATGCTTCCTGTTATTGCACTCATCGGTCGGCCAAATGTTGGTAAATCGACACTTTTCAATCGCCTGACACGTTCGCGAGACGCGCTGGTCGCGGACTATCCCGGCCTGACGCGTGATCGGCAGTACGGATTTGGCAAACTTGGACCTGTTCCCTATCTTGTCATCGACACTGGCGGCGTCGCCGGGGGCGAAGTCGGCATTTACGAACTCATGGTCGAGCAGACTGTACGCGCGCTCGAGGAAGCCGACATCGCCATTATCATGGTGGACGGTCGCAGCGGTCGTACGTCGTCTGACGAGCATGTCGCAGAGCTGGCCCGCAAGCATGCTAAAAAAACCTGGCTTGCCGTAAACAAGGCGGAAGGGCTCGATACAGCCATAGCCGCGGGCGAATTTCACAGTCTGGGCCTGGGCGATCCGGTCGCGATTTCTGCGGCGCATGGCGATCGCATATCGGCGCTGATGGATGAAGTCCTTGCCCCGTGGGTTGACGATGTCGAGGCAGAAGACGAAGAAATCGTCGGAGAACCAGGCGACGGTGGTGAAGAGGACGACGAGAAAAAGCCGCTGCGCATTGCCGTCATCGGCAGGCCGAATGTTGGCAAGTCCACGCTGATCAATCGACTGCTCGGCGAAGAGCGCCTCGTGGTTTACGACCAGCCGGGCACGACACGCGATAGTGTCGCTGTGCCTTTCGAGCGCGACGGCAAGTCGTACGTGTTAATCGATACTGCGGGCGTGCGGCGCAAATCGAAAGTTCACGAAACAGTCGAAAAATTTAGCATTATCAAGGCATTACAGGCCATGGAGCGCGCGCAAGTCGTCATTGCCGTGCTTGATGCACAAGAAGGCGTGACGGAACAGGACGTCAGCCTGCTCGGACTCACCGTCGAGCGGGGCCGGGCACTGGTCGTGGTCGCAAACAAATGGGATGGACTCTCCCGAGACCAGCGACGGCAGGTCAGGAACGATCTTGATCGCCGCCTGCCGTTTCTGGATTTCGCAAAGCAAATAACGATTTCCGCCTTGCACGGAACTGCCGTGGGTGACCTGTTACCGGAAGTCGAGAAAGCGTACAGGGCAGCGACGCGGGACCTGCAAACCAATGACTTGACCAAAGTACTTGAAGACGCAGTCATCGCACACGCGCCACCACTGGTTCGCGGGCGCCGTATCAAACTACGCTATGCGCATCAGGGCGGACGCAATCCTCCGGTGATCGTGATTCACGGCAACCAGACGGAGAAACTGCCAGAGGCGTATCGACGTTATTTGATCAACAAGTTTCGGAAAGTGTTTCACCTGAAAGGCACGCCGGTGCGGCTTTCATTCAAGTCAAGCAAGAATCCATTCGAGGGCAGGCGCAACAAACTGACGCCGCGCCAGCTGCAGAAAAAGAAGCGCCTGATGAAACACGTAAAGCGCTGATTCGCGGGTGACGCACTGGTGAAAACAGCTACCTGCTGTTATAAAAGCGTCATGACGTCAAGCCGAAAACTCATGCAGTACGAAGGGCGCTTCGCGATGCATCGGGGCGGCTATCTCGAATCACCGACCTTTGCGTACGAGACATGGGGCGAGCCCAATGAAAAACGTGATAACGCCATCTTGCTTTTCACTGGTTTATCGCCATCCGCGCATGCGGCATCGTCGGTAGAAAACTCATCCGCGGGCTGGTGGGAGGACATGATTGGTCCGGGCCTGCCGCTCGACACCAATATCCATTACGTTATTTGTATTAATTCGCTTGGGAGTTGCTTTGGGTCTACGGGACCGGCATCGGTTAACCCGGAGAACGGCGAGCTCTATCGCCTGAGTTTCCCGGTTCTGACACTTGAGGACGTCGCCAGGAGTGGCTACGAATTAATCCGGCATCTCGGCCTTGAAGAGTTACACACGGTAATGGGGGCATCGATGGGTGGCATGTCGGCCCTGGCATTTGTGGTGCAGCACCCGGAAGCAACGAATCGATTCATTTCAATTTCTTCTGCAACACGTGCTCTGCCGCTTTCAATTGCAGTGCGTTCATTGCAACGAGAAATGATACGCCGCGACCCAAAGTGGATGAACGGCAATTACTACCTGGACGATCCGCCGATTATCGGGCAGCGACTGGCACGCAAGCTCGGCATGATCAGCTACCGCTCTGCCAAAGAATGGGCGAATCGATTTGCACGTGAGCGCATCGTATTCGAGAAAGCGCCCGGAGATCAGTTCGCGGGCGACTTTTCTGTCGAGTCTTACCTGGAAGCACAGGCCATCAAGTTTTCCGGGCAGTTTGACGCAAACTGCTATTTGTATTTGTCTCGCGCGTCGGATCTGTTTGACCTTGCAGAGCACGGTGGATCATTAAAAGCAGGATTCAGCAAATTGCAGCTCGATAAAGCTCTTGTCATTGGTGTCGAAACTGATTTCCTGTTTCCGTTATCACAACAGGAGCAGCTAGCGGTTGGGCTGACCGAGGTGGTAGAAGACGTCAGCTTCCGTCCACTTGACTGCATCAAGGGCCACGACTCTTTCCTGGTCGATATGGATGCTTTCAGACCGGAGATCTGCGCATTTTTCGAATCTTGCTGTTAGCAAAAAAAGTGGGGTCAGACTTCAGTTTTCCGGATAAATGCTTGAATGAAAACAAACGTAAAAAAACTAAAGTCTGACCCCACTTTTTTTGCTTGAAGCACCGGCAATAGAGGGCACAATCGAGACGTTTACATTCAGTGATGAGGAAGCCAGGAAGATTCGTCGCGGCGCGTTTCTCCCGCTCTTCCTGATCGTGCCCCTGGCAGCAATGTATGGTTTGGACCCAAGCAAGTCCCAACCCACGCATTTTCTTATTACCTTTCTGATCGGTGTTGTGTGTGCAGCTGTTGTTGTGTCGATAAGCTGGCACGCGGCGAAAGGACGCATTGTCGAATTTTCCAGAACATCGGCGACAATTGGCGACGGCAAACTGGTACTGGCGTCCGGTATGGGTCAGTCTGAACTGGATCTTGGCACAGTCTCATCCGTCGCGGTTCAACAGAAGAAGGAAATCGTTCGCTCGGTAATAGTGAAGTTTGCAGATGGTCGTCGAGTGGTACTGCAGGGATACGCAGACATGAACGCACTCCTCGAAGCCTTACGTTTGAACGTGCCAAACGGCGTTGTTGAATCAGAGTAGTGACTTCACAATGAAAATACTGGAATTAGACAAGCGTGTTCACCTGCAGCAATTGAGAGACTGCGTTATTGACTTGCAGGACTATGAGCGTTCACTCGACCCGCGCATGCCATCGGGCACGGACATCGTGGATGAATACGTGCCGCAGATGCTTCTACGATGCAAAAGCGCGCTCGGACAAATATTTGTCGCCGAAGTCGATGGTAATGTCGCCGGCTACGTGACCATACTGACGAAAGTCAGTAGCGGTGAACTGGAGGACGGTGATATTGAATACGGGCTTGTTGCCGACCTGGTAGTCCGGCAAAAATACCGCGGTGAGGGTCTCGGTCGCGATTTGCTCGCAAAGGCTGAAGAATACGCAAAGGATCACAACGTCCGGTGGCTGCGAATTGCAGTACTCGCTGCCAACCGCTCCGCGAAGGAGCTATATTCCACAATGGGATTTTCGGATCTGTTTGTAGAGATGGAAAAAGACCTGATTTAGGCGGGATTAATGCAATGAATGCGATGACGATTAGTTTTGTCCTGGTGCGGCTCGCGGCGGCGTTTTTGTTTGTGCGTGGCGTGCAGGGGCTTTCTTCGTACAGTTATTTATTGACTGGCAATGCACCGGCGCCCAACTTTGCCATTGTGACGCTGCTTTTTAGCGTCATCTTGCCGATAGCGATAGCGATCATTCTCTGGCTAAACCCGGAAAAAGTGACGGGCGCTCAGATAGTCAGCGCGAAGTCCGATGAAGCCGTCAGTTCCAGCGCCATTCTAATGATTGGAATTACGTTGCTGGGGCTTTACGTTTTTGTCTACGGCGTAGTGGATCTCTTCTATTTCGAGTCAATACGATTCGCACAGCTGAGAGCGGATGGCGCCATGGATTTGCCCGACGTGGCGTTGACGACGCAGACGATCGCCAGCCGCGTTACTAACCTGGTGAAAATAGTGCTGGGTGTGTGCCTGATCCTGGGTCGCAACGGGCTAACCAGGCTTTTCCTGAAAGCGAAATACGGCGGACTTGCCGTATCGCCCCCGCCAGAGAAAAATCCCGACTAATTCCCTATAAAGATCGCCGGATCGACCGCGTTGCCATTCAGGTACGTGCCGAAATGCAGATGCGCGCCGGTCACGCGCCCGGTGGCTCCAACATTTCCGACCGGGTCCCCGGCAATAACGTGCTGGCCATCCTCCACACCGATTTTGTTTAGATGGCAGTACATCGTTACAAAACCCTGGCCATGGTCGATGAACACCGTGTTGCCGTTGAAGTAATAATCGCCCGTTGCTTTAACAACGCCGTCTTTAGCCGCGACAACTGCCGAGTCCAGCGGAGCCGCAATATCCATGCCGCTGTGTGGTGAGCGTGGTTGATCGTTGAAGAACCGGCGCAATCCGAAGCTGGAGCTTTTCGGCCCGTCTGCGGGTGCCACCAGGCTCACCCCGGACATTGGCACTTCCCGGAAATTCTGCAACGTGCCGTCAATGATCTTACGATCAGCGGTTACCCGTTCCAGTTGCTCCTGGCTCAGGTCGACGTAGCTTTTCTTGACCGTGAGCCTTTGTTCCCGATAGGCGTGCTCATGTACGTCTACGATAATTGTGCGGGTTTCGTTCTGGCCCTGCATGACGGTGAGAGTTGCCTCACCAGGGTCGAGGCTCAATGGCAGTCCTACGGCTGTGTACCACCGATCGTCCTGCCTGAATACCAGCGTGCGTTTGCCGGAAAAACGTACCTCGGGTGGCGATTCGCCCGGTGAGCCTGCGGGTGCAATGTCGACAATGGCTACTCCACCCGGTCGTGGTGAATGCTCCGTTGCGGCAGAGGTGAATGAAAAGAGCAAGACGATGGCAGCGCAGGCCAGGTTCCTAGTCATCACGTTTTTTCCCCTGGTGTACCTGCGTTACAGTTGCGTCGAGACTACCAGTGGCCAGTCGTGCCGAAATACTATCGCCTTGCTTCAGCTTACCGGCATCGCTTAACACCTGGCCGGACTTGCTGTCAGTCACGATCGCGTAGCCACGATCCAGCGTCGCCAGTGGACTGACAGAGTGCAATCCGCGTGCAACGATGTTCAGCTGGCTTTGAAGATTGAATACCCGGTTGCGACCGGAGGTCACGAGTCGATGGCTCAGCGCGGCGAGTTGCGTAACGTTGCTCTGAACGCGCACTGCCGGCGATTGCTGCAACAGGCGGTATCGCATACGCTCGATATCCGTGTTCCGCTTCGTCAGCAGATGGCGCATGGACGCAACCATGACCTGACGCAGGTTCCCCAGCCAGGCACTCTGGCGAGCAACGATCGCCTCCGGACTGCCTTGAGCCAGTCGTTTACTCAGCCAATCGAGCGTTTGTGCGGTGTTTTCGACATAGCGGCGGCTCAAGGTCGCGATGCGAGCCGCCGTTGCGGCGATCAGGCGTTGCCACTCGTCCTGGTCAGGAACCACCAGTTCTGCCGCTCCGGAAGGCGTCGGCGCACGCAAGTCCGCGACGAAGTCCGAGATGGTGAAATCGACTTCATGACCGACAGCGCTGACCACCGGAATCGGACAATCAGCGATCGCGCGCGCCACGATCTCCTCGTTGAACGGCCACAGGTCCTCGAGAGAGCCGCCCCCTCGGCTGATCATCAACAAGTCGCACTCGTTTCTTCTGACCGCCGTTTTGATTGCCGTCACGAGCTCGGCCGCTGCGGCATCGCCCTGGACGGCAGACGGGTAAATCACGACAGGCACCATCGGGAAGCGCCGCTTGAGAACGGTGAGTATGTCCCGGACAGCGGCACCACTCGGTGACGTAACAATGCCGATACGGGTCGGCAGGGCAGGCAGCGCCTGTTTGCGCTCGTCATCAAACAGGCCTTCGCCCTGCAGCTTGATCTTGAGGAGTTCGAAGCGACGGCGCAGTTCGCCCTCGCCAAGCGGCTCCATGCGCTCGACCACCATCTGGTACTCGCCGCGCGCCTCGTAAATGCCCACTTTGCCCAGAGCCAGCATCTTGTCGCCATTTTTCAGTTGAATGGTGGGCCCGCGCTGGCGTTGCCTGAACCAGGCGCAACGGAGTTGGGCAGAGGCATCCTTGAGCGTGAAATACACGTGCCCGGACGCGGGCCGGGCCAGGTTGGACACTTCGCCCTCGACCCAGACCTTTGCAATGCCTTGCTCCAGCAGCTGGCGCGCCTGCCGATTAAGCTCGGACACCGAAATCGCGGTTACGCCGCCAGAAGGTTGTTGCAGGATCAAATCAGTCACCCGAACAGTATAAGTCAGTTAAAAATCCCGTTTGTCAGGGAATTCGATGTAGGTGGGCGTTTACCCGCAAATCGGTGAGGCGTACAATTGACTGTTTAACCCGATCAGACGCAACGAGGTCTCATGCGCATAGCCAGCGAAGCACTGACATTTGACGATGTTCTGCTACAACCGAGTTACTCTGACGTCCTGCCGCGCGAAGTTGGCCTTGCGACTCAGTTAACCACCGAAATTTCTCTTAGTATTCCGCTCCTGTCTGCGGCCATGGACACGGTGACGGAGTCCAGGCTGGCCATCGCGCTCGCGCAGGAAGGCGGCCTCGGCGTTATCCACAAAAACATGACGCCCGAAGACCAGGCTCGCAACGTCCTGCAGGTTAAGAAATTCGAGTCCGGCATGGTACGCGACCCGATTACGGTGTCGCCGGACATGAGCATTCGTGAAGTCATCGAGCTGACACGCGCGATGGGCATCTCCGGTGTCCCGGTGGTCGATGGTAAAAAGACCATCGGTATCGTGACGCACCGTGATCTGCGATTTGAAACCAAGCTGGACGCGCCGGTTTCGTCGGTCATGACGCCTCAGGATCGCCTGGTGACAGTGCGCGAAGGCGCTGACGACGAAGAAGTTTTGTCGTTGTTGCATAGGCATCGTATCGAGAAAGTCCTGGTTGTGACCGACGATTTTGAACTGCGTGGCATGATCACCGCAAAAGACTTCCAGAAAGCGACCGACTTCCCGCGTGCCTGTAAAGATGAACGCGGTGCATTACGCGTCGGTGCGGCAATCGGCACGGGCTACGGCACGGATGAGCGGCTGGAAGCACTGGTTGCCGCCGGCGTCGATCTTGTGATTGTCGATACTTCGCACGGGTTCTCGAAAGGCGTGCTCGATCGAGTTCGTCAAACAAAGAAGCAATATCCGGATTTGCAGGTGATCGGCGGCAATATCGTCACCGGCGACGCAGCGGAGGCACTTGTCGAGGCAGGGGCCGATGGTGTGAAAGTGGGTATAGGCCCCGGTTCCATTTGCACGACTCGTGTAGTCGCAGGCGTGGGTGTGCCGCAGGTCTCGGCGGTGGCGGAAGTCGCACACGCACTAAAGAAGTCAGGCGTACCGCTAATCGCGGACGGTGGCATTCGCTATTCGGGTGACATTGCAAAAGCGCTGGTCGCTGGTGCGCATTCGGTCATGATTGGCAGTTTGTTCGCAGGAACTGAAGAGTCGCCGGGCGAAGTTGAGTTGTTCCAGGGACGTTCCTACAAGTCCTATCGCGGTATGGGGTCTGTCGGCGCTATGGGACAGACACACGGATCTTCTGACCGCTATTTTCAGGACGCCACCGAAGAGCTCGAGAAGCTGGTACCGGAAGGCATCGAGGGTCGCGTTGCGTACAAAGGCAGCATGATCGCGATCGTGCATCAACTGATTGGTGGCGTGCGTGCAGCGATGGGTTATACCGGCAGTCACACCATCGAGGAAATGCGTACGCGACCGAAGTTCGTGAAAATCACAACGGCTGGTATGCGCGAAAGCCACGTGCACGACGTGTCGATTACCAAAGAAGCGCCTAACTACCGCAGTACGAACAGCTGATGACACAGGCGATGCAGGAGTCACTCGCCGCACACGAGGATATCCACGCCCATCGAATCCTTATCCTGGATTTTGGCAGTCAGTACACGCAATTGATTGCACGACGGGTTCGTGAGTGCGGCGTCTATTCCGAAATACATCCCTGGGACATGAACGAGGCGGCGCTGACAGCGTTTGCTGCGTCCGGTGTCATTCTTTCGGGTGGACCGGAGTCGGTCAATATTGACGAGCCGCCGACCGTGTCCCCGCTGGTGTTCGAGCTCGATGTGCCGGTTTTGGGCATTTGTTACGGCATGCAGGCAATGGCGGCCCAGCTGGGAGGCAAAGTGGAGTCCTCGACACATCGTGAATTCGGTTACGCCGAAATTACACCGGTGCACTCGGAATTGCTGGCGGGCCTGAATGACGCAGACGCATCAAGCGACGACACGCTGTTGAAAGTCTGGATGAGCCACGGCGATCGGGTGGTCGAGGTACCGCCCGGATTTGAAATCACGGGTAAAAGTGCTAATTCACCCTTGGCGGCGATGGAAGATCGCGAGCGTCGCTACTACGGTGTGCAATTCCATCCGGAAGTCACTCACACCCTGCAGGGACAAAAAATCGTCGAGCGTTTCGTCCGGGAAATGTGCGACTCGCCGGGCGACTGGACCGCAGGCAATATCGTCGCCGATGCGATTGCGCGTGTGCAGGCCGATGTTGGCACGGACAAGGTCTTGCTTGGCCTCTCCGGTGGTGTTGATTCTTCGGTTGTTGCCGCGTTGCTGCACGAAGCGATTGGCGATCAGCTTACGTGCGTCTTCGTTGATCACGGCTTGCTGCGTCACCACGAAGGCGATCAGGTCATGGACACCTTCGCCGAACACCTGGGCGTGAATGTGATTCGCGTCGATGCTGCCGATCGTTTTTTCGCCGCGCTGAAAGGCGTCAGCGATCCCGAAGAAAAACGCAAGATCATTGGTGGCCAGTTTATCGACGTTTTCGAAGAAGAGGCCGGCAAACTCAAGGATATTCACTGGCTTGCGCAAGGCACGATCTATCCGGACGTAATCGAGTCAGCAGGTTCTTCAACAGGTAAGGCACATGTCATCAAGTCGCATCACAACGTCGGCGGTTTGCCCGAACACATGCGCATGAAACTGGTCGAGCCGCTGCGCGAACTGTTCAAAGACGAGGTTCGAACGATCGGTATGGAGTTGGGTCTGCCAAGAGAGATGGTCTATCGTCACCCGTTCCCCGGCCCGGGTCTCGGTGTACGCGTGCTTGGAGAAGTGCGCGAGGAATTTGTCGAGTTGCTACAGCTCGCTGACGATATTTTTATCGATGAGCTTCACAAGAATGACCTCTACGATAAAACCAGCCAGGCATTCGCGGTGTTTCTGCCGGTACGGTCTGTTGGTGTTATGGGTGATGGCCGTCGATATGACTATGTCATCGCATTGCGCGCAGTTGAAACCATCGATTTCATGACCGCCCGTTGGGCGCGCCTGCCGTATGAGTTTCTCGAGCACGTGTCCTTGCGCATCATTAACGAGATTGATGGCATATCCCGCGTGACCTACGACATTTCAGGCAAGCCGCCCGCGACGATCGAGTGGGAATAGCCAGGTCTGCTGAGATGGCTTCCGGGTGGGCAGCAGACGACGTGACGTTCATGCAAGAGGCGCTTGCAGAAGCGCGCATCGCAGCCAGCCTCGACGAAATTCCCGTTGGTGCGGTGGTTGTCGCCGGTGGCGAGATCATTGCACGAGGGCACAACCGGTCGATCAACGATCACGATCCCTCGGCGCATGCAGAAATTGTCGCGCTAAGAGCGGCGGGTGCCGCGAAGGGTAACTACCGACTCACGGATGCGACTTTGTACGTCACCCTGGAGCCATGTGCTATGTGTGTCGGAGCAATGATCCAGGCGCGCATTCGTCGGTTGGTGTTTGGCGCTTACGATGAAAAAGCAGGCGCTGCCGGGAGCGTGCTGGACCTGCCGGGCGAGCGGAAACTGAATCATCGGTTTGAGGTGAACGGTGGGTTGCTGCAGGAGGAGTGTGGTGCCTTGCTGTCGGAGTTCTTTGCTAACAGACGCGCGTAATTATTCGCCCATGAGATGGGCTCCTACAGGCCGCTGCCGATCATTGTAGCGGCCTGTAGGAGCCCATCTCATGGGCGAACTCATGGGCGAACTCATGGGCGAACTCATGGGCGAACTCATGGGCGAACTCATGGGCGAACAGCCAGGTTTGCCAGCTCCAGCAGAGCAGGGGTCTTGGTTAGCTCCTCGTCCGCTTCTTCTTCCTCTTCATCGCCGACAATCCATCGTAAGATATTGTAATAACTACGAATATTATTGACGTACAATACGGGTTCCCAGCCTCTTGCGTAACCGTGCGGAACGCGCGAATACCACTTGCGATCGGATAACAACGGCAGCGCCTTGCTAAGATCAACCCAGGCGTCCGGATCACCGCCTTGCCATTCTACGATCTGGCGCGCGTCTTTTACGTGGTAAAAACCGACGTTGTACGCCGCGAGCGCCATCCAGGTTCGGTCGGGTTCCGTTACGCTGTCGGCGATACGCTCTTTTTGCCGCGCAAAAAACTCCGCGCCGCCAAAAATGCTGCTCTGGGGATCCATGCGATCCTCAATATCGAGATAATCAGCGGTGGCTTCCGTCAACATCATGATGCCGCGTACGCCCGTCGGAGAGACGGCATGCGATCGCCAGTGCGACTCCTGGTAACCAATGGCGGCGAGCAGGCGCCAGTCGACGCCATGCGCTGA
>Ga0316192_10001256_pt1 | contig 18581 bp, 16 predicted proteins | sample MerIslwburrow_MG_FD_204931 | JGI IMG/M metagenome (GOLD analysis project Ga0316192, IMG submission 204931) | Coastal sediment microbial communities from Maine, United States - Merrow Island worm burrow | ecosystem: Environmental > Aquatic > Marine > Coastal > Sediment | place: USA: Maine...
CCTCATCGACCTCATCAGGTAATACAGTTTCATTCATATCAGACTTGTTGCTCCTAAATCGATACTGGATTTACACGGATGCCTTCTACATATCATACTCCAAAATCGCGCAAATACCTACCTGCCCACACGAGGAAAAGCTTCCAATAGAAGCACGCCTCGATAGACTCTAATGGGTTTGCAATCAATATATTACGGTGAAATATTACTGTGAAACTAACTCGGTTTCGCTAATATTTAGTTTACGATTACTTTTCTACTATCACACTCGACAACCTGACCAGAACGAATTTTACAACGTTTACGTAATTCGACTTTACCATCAACCTTGACTTGACCCTCCGCAATTAAGGTTTTTGCTCTTCCGCCACTTTCACAGATACCCATAATTTTTAACAAATTATTAAGTTCAATAAAATTATATTCATTAAGTTTAAACTCTTCTATGAGATTCTCCATTGACTTAATTAACCATCAGGACTTAAAACGGAACCTTGGTAGACTAATATTAAAACGAATAGCAAACAGACGAGCGATAAAAATACTTAATCCTGCTGCAATTGCCGCTACCGTTACATCTAGATCAAGATACAACAATCCAATAAATAGCAGTGATCCAAGCCACGATACTGTCGCATAGAGCGGACTTTGAAATACAACGGGTGGCTCGTTGCTTAGTAAATCACGAAAAATACCACCCATAGTACCCGTCATCACACCCATAAAACTGGCGATAAGCCAAGGTGCTCCCACCATTAGAGAGACAAGTGTACCTGCAATACCAAAAGTCGCTAGGCCTGCCGCATCTGGAATTAAAAAAAACCTTTGCGAAATAACCACGAAGCGTGCCGTTATAAAAATAATAATTGCACTGCAAAGCGATGCAACAAAAAAAACCTGATCCCTAATCCAAAAAACTTCACGATCTAACAACAAATCTCGCAATGAGCCACCACCTAGTCCAGTTGCGACCGCAATAATTATGACCCCAAACAAATCAAATTGTTTAAATCCGGCCTTGAGGACACCTGATGTGGATGAAAAGATTACAGCTACCAAGGTAATCCAGTATAGACTGTTTAGTAATGCGGGAGTCGGATTCAGTGTCATTATCGTCGCTTTTTATTTTCTTTGTTAGGCTTTTGTATCTACTTAAGATAACTTATTCTATCTTGCTTGCTCTTCATTTTCGTAGTAAATATATTAATGTACCGATATTCATAGTCAAAAGCACAATCCATGCGAAAACACTTAAATAATCTTTACTGATCGCGATGGCACTTATAAAAGTAACAACCATCATGCCAGTAGCTATTAGATAAGTAACTATTTTATTTTCAGGGTTCAAGGTACTAAATTGAAATTAGAATATATAGGCAGATTGCTGAGCTAAACAGCCTTTATGTGTGTGCGCGTAAGTATCGTGCAAGCATGCTTAAAAATATCCGCATTCATTAATCCCTTAACTAAACGTGCTGATCAACTAGGATTGGATTTCCATCAGGGTCTATTGCGACAAAACTAGCTGGTCCAGTAGTGGCCTCGTCAGCTTCAGTCAGAAGCTCCACACCTTGGGCTTTGATTTGACGCTGTAGTTCGCGGATATCAGTAAAAGTGTTGACTTGCTCAGCATTTTTGTCCCAGCCTGGATTGAAAGTTAGGGTATTTTTTTCGAACATACCCTGAAAAAGCCCGATGGTGTGATCGCCATTCCTTAGAATCAGCCAATTTTGTGAAATATCACCACCAATAAGTTTAAAACCAAACTTCTCATAGAATGCCTTTGAAATTTCAATGTCTTTGACAGCCAAGCTGATTGAAAATGCACCGAGTTCCATGAATTACTCCTCCGCGATTTTGTTAACGTACGTTTGAAAGTATAGCGTAGCAATAAGTATCAGAAACGATGGGCCATGAGACCGCACCCCGCCTAAACCGCTAGTAGACACACTCGTTACGACGACCGGCTTTAATATCAAAGCATCTGAAGACACCAACCAATCAAGCGCATTTTTTAATGCTCCAGGCACTCCATGAGCATACTCAGGGGTACTGATTATCACCCCATCAGACGCCCGCATCATAGACGATAATAAGCATACAGCCTCTGAATAATTACTATCATCAACGTCAGGGTCAAAAATTGGTATCTCTTTGATCTGATCATATACCGTTACAGATGATCCTTCCGGGCACAGCTCTTTCATGGCTCGAAGCAATGCTAGATTATATGACCCATATCTAACGCTCCCCGATATAGCCAATAATTTCATATCACTCTTTTCCCTATTAAAAAAAACATGTACTGTAATCCTGACAGATGCCTTCGACACATCATACCCCAATATCGCGCAAAAACATTACTGCCCACACGAGGAATATCTTCCGATGGATCCACGCCTCGATAGATTCTAATGGGTTTACAATCAATATATTACGGCGAAATATTACTGTGGAACTAACTCCGTTTCGCTAATATTCAATTTACGTAGTCGGTAATGGAGTTGCCGAGACGTCATGCCCAGCAGTTTTGCCGCCGCTGCTTTATTTCCCTTTGCTTTTTGTATGGCATCAATTATAGCAGGTCGCTCCAAATTGTTAACTCGGGAATAACCTCTTATTGGTTGATTAGATGAATCACCAGAAGGATTGAAATTAGTGTTTCCATTGGCTGGTAGAGGGCAAATCGACGGTATGGAGATATTGGCTTCTTCATTAAGAGTTGATTGTAACTTTACTACGCTTAACTCGTCTTCATCGGCCATTATAATTGCGCGTTCAATGACATTTTCTAATTGTCGTATATTGCCCGGCCAACTGTAGGATTCTAATAATTGAAGTGCTTCCTCTGTCAATATAATATTGCGAACATAGCGCTGATTACCACGATTTAGAAAATGTATAGCTAGCGTCTTAATATCTTGTTTACGTTCTCTAAGTGGGGGAAGAGTGATTGAAACAACATTTAGACGATAAAATAGATCCAAACGAAAACCAGCGCTATTTACTGCGTTTTCCAGGTTTTTATTGGTGGCCGAAATAATTCTAACATTTATAGGAATTTCTTTGTCGCCACCAACTTTTTGAATAAGCTTTTCTTGTAAAACCCGTAATAACTTTGATTGAAGCTCCAAGGGCATATCACCGATTTCATCGAGAAAAAGTGTGCCACCATTTGCTGCTTCAAATTTTCCAGTTCGGTTAGAGGAAGCACCGGTAAAACTGCCTTTAGTGTGCCCAAACAATTCAGACTCAAGAAGTTGTTCAGGGATGGCTGCACAGTTGATGCAAATAAAGGGGGAACTACGTTGTTCACTTAGCTGATGTATCATGCGGGCAAATTTTTCCTTCCCTGAACCAGATTCTCCGACAAGCAATACGGCCGCATCAGATCTTGCCGCCAACGACGCTTTACGAACTGCCTTGAGAAATGCTGAGCTTTGACCGTGAAGGCCAGCCGCCATACTTTCAATTAATTTTTCATTTTTCAGTTGCTTGTTTTCTACTAAAAGTTGCTCTGTTTGTTTTTTTACCAATTTTTTAATTGAGAGCACTTGACTGATCATTTGTGAAATGATTTGTAACACAAATAATCCTATAGTTAATGGTCCATGCGACGAATTTCGAGGATGAACCGCTAACACACCAATAGGTTTATCCTCTTTAAATATAGGAACTGCAATATATGCAAGGGGCTGACTGTTGATGGGTGTTGATCTGGACACGCGGGCAAGATAAGTAGGTTCAAGTGCGACATTAGGAACTAATGCAATTTCACCACTGGCCATAACTTTGCCTGTTACCCCTTCCCCTAATGCATAAATACCACGCTTAATTTCTGATTCATTTAGTCCAAATGAATATTGAATTTGTAACTGGTCTGAATTGTAATTTGGTAATAATACGCGGCCCCGCGTAAATTCTAATTCATCCGAAAGAACTTTTAGTATCCCCTTAATCGCAGTAGCTGAATCTAAAGATTGTCCAATTAGCTTAGCGGTTTCAATAAGAACATTGACGACCTGTTCGTCGAGGCCACTCTGGAGGGATTTTAGATTTGGGTATGGTGTGTTCATTATTCACGAGGTCATACAACATTGTATGTTAATTGATAGGTTCTACTTAATCTATGCTACTACTATATAGCATCCAGCATGCCAACAATAAATGATCGCTAAGAGCTTTAATAATAAGGTATTTTAAATCTATGAAAATGATTTCGCTGCTATTTTGGTGCAACTAAGAAAAAGTACGCCCTATAACTGTGCGAAACTTAAAGATCACAGCTGCAAAGGCTATTAATATAGGCGTAGGAGGAAAAATCATTAATAGCTTTTGCGCTGTGATACCAACCTTAGTTAGTGAGGAGAGGCTTTTGCTTGCCTTTTACCATGCTTACGAACGCGTTACCTATCGCAAGAATAAGGGCATATAAAGGATCCCATGATATAATCCCAGTCAGAATCGGATATGTTCCTACAAGCACTAGCCATGGAGGAGTGGACTCCACCAACAGAGCCATACCGATTAAAGTCATTCCGACTATGAATCTGTTGTAACAATCCGTAGTAGTCATATTTACATCCAAAAAGTGTTTGTCCATATCATCACCTACATGCGTAGTAAAGGATTAAATAATGTTAAACGTTTATAACATTTCCCATTTACCCTAGAGCAACGGCTATGCCAAAAACAAATTTCATCGAAATTATTCCTTTAATCGCTTGATAATACGTTATTAATTTCTAATTTTTAGTCACGATACTTGTTACTATAATCAGCGGCCTTCGAGTTACAATCAAGACAATGTCGAACAATGTTAGAAAAACACATAATTTCTATGCTGCTTTGTAATACCTATTTAGCTAACTATATTCGTTAAGCTCGAACTCTTCTATTTTATTTTCAGGGTTCATGGCATTAAATTCAACTTGGAATATATAGGCAGATTGCTGGGCTAAACAGCCTTTATGTGTACGTGTGCGTAAGCATCGGGTAAAGACGTTTTCTTTCGAGGGAAATTCAATTACGACCATTCTTTATGCATTTATTTTTTATTACCTTTGTCTGTGGTGCTTAACATAGTCAGTCATCAATCCTGTTACGACAATCAGCACTATCATTGCGGTTATGGCTTCCAACCATATTGTGAAGTTCATTGTAAATGTATGCGCCGATATCGGTGCAAGGCTATAGTGGCCTAAACCATCTAATCCAATCGCTCCATAGACAGCACATGCAACAAGTCCAATAAATTTTTTACCGTAGTGGATAAAAAGATAACCAATGATGCCGATGCTTGTAATACCGAACCAAGTAATATAAACGCCGAAGGCTGAAATCCAGCTAGGCAAGTTCGGGTATTCATCTATATATACTGCATTGTGTATAAAATGAAGCAGGCTAGCTGAACAATAGAAAATTAATATTACCAGCAACCAATCCGCTTGACTCAATTTTTTTCCCAAACGTTTTTTCATCTTTTTCACCGTTATCACCTCCATGATGTCTTGGCCTAACACTTCGTAGCACCGAACTCAAAAAGCAAGGCGACACACGAGATTCTATGGATATTTGAAAAACTTAAACTCTAACATTCATTTGTTATTCTTTAAACTTAGCTATATATCAATTTAACAATAATAAACTACGTATCGATCACTTACACCTACTTGACCCATTAGCGATGTCAGTTCTTTAAGAATTTTCGCACAAAAAACCGAGTGTCTTAAGAAGTAAAAACCCCGTAATGATAGGCCCCTTCAATTACACCGCTCGTATAGTTTCCGTTCAAATCCATGAACCCCCCTTTTGCGAAATAGACTTTTAACTCAGGATCCTTACGCATTGCCTTTTTTACATTTTCTACTAATTGATCATCGGCGTTTTTTACAAGCACACCACGAAACCCCGCCGTCAGAGGAAAGATATCGTTACCACTGTCCCCGCAAAATACAACATCCTCTTTCGCAGCGCCAAACTCCTCAGCCACGTATTCTAAAGCAGTAAGCTTTGTCGCACTGGCAGGCAGAAAATCGAGAAGCCCTTTACCATCCAGTGAGTCAAAACTGTAGACAATAACTTCATCAAATTTTTCCTTCACCAGAGCGTCTACTTTGCTTAATACCTGGTCTTTTATTTTATGATCAACATAATAACTTTGCTTGAACTGATTCAGATGCTCACTCTCCTGTTCCCGCAACCCATCAGTCCCGGCAACCGCATCTCTAATTGCCATGGCATTCCAGCGTGGACTTTCTCTCTTGATATGTTCGATCCAACCACTATCAAACTTCCACTCACCATTTTGATACTTTCGAATGGTCGTGCCAACGTCGCCGCATAGAATATCTGGGTATCTGACTCCGTATTCTTTTATCGCGTTCTCGGTGAGAGCAAGATTTCGTCCCGTGACATAAACGACGAGAACCTCGTGTCTTTTTGTCAGGTTATTAAAGAGGCTAATGGCATTTTTATCACGCTCCCAACTTCCATTTGGGAGTAGTGTTCTGTCTAAATCTGTAGCTAATATTTTCATATGAATTTCTTGTTAAAAATCGATTCTGCTCAAGCATTCTCTTCTAAGTATACGACATCACTTCTTCATCACTCGAATTTTCCTTATGTATAATGCTAAAACTATAGGTACGCAAGTCTGCAATCAAGCTTGCCACACACTCATGAAGTTTCCAGCTTAAGTGTAGGCAATGCTCATCTGTACTACCTACCGTCAATTCGCCGTTAAAAGCAGATGATGTGTTCCGTAGCCTCATAAGCGCAAGCTGGTCTTGCACGATAGTTTTTTTGAGTCCCTGCTCTATATCCTTAATTGTGAGAGTTGTTCGATTGATTTCTTTATGCCCCCCTACGCCACCTCTATTCGCCGCTGCGTAATCGTTCTTGCCGGCAAATAGATCCAAATACCACACTTGCGGTATACCCGGCATAAACATTTGAATGGCTCGAGCGAGACGCAATTTTCGCTTATCTTCTCCCAAGGCACTGTAAAACGTTGCATTTATCTGATAATAGGATATTTCCTTACCATCTAAGCCAAACAGAGTTTTTATTCTTCCACCCCTCTCCATTAGTCTTTCAATGACTGCGTTAATCTCTTCATCACTTAATAAGCCCTCTTTTGAAACGTTGGCATCGCCATGTCCTTTCAAGTCAAGGACCGGGATACCGTCATGACAGCCAAGCATATTAATCGTTTTAATTTTGTTCTCTAAAAGCTCGTTAATCCAGCGCAGAAGCGGCTTGTTTGTCCCACAATCTAATGCATGAATAACCAAACTGGGGAAAAAAAAGTCGTAAATGGGAAACCCTTTGGAAGCCACTTCTTCATGGAGCCTATAGCCGTATTGAGAATGTATTTCGGGCAGGAGAGTCAAGTCATATTTGTCGGCTATTTTCTGTAGTCTTGCCAGGTACCCCCAGGTTTCGGGTCTGTTAAAAAAATTAACCTTTCCAGGCTCCTTATGCAAATAGGCGAACGCATCAAGCCTAACAAGCTTCCCGCCGTGGTCTCGTAATTTCTGTAAGGTTTCATCGTAAAAATCCCAGACCTCTTGCGATTGAGAGTTTAAATCCATTTGCCCCAAATAATTACGGTTTTGTTCAACAACGGAAACAATATCATCTTTAAGATAGGAATACTCGCCCAATTCGACTTCGCTAATATTCCGCTTCGCGTTTAATACATCATTTACGATCGCGGCGATGTTCTCCGCGTTTTCGTGTGTGAGCTCTTCGATTCCTAATGCCTGTAGCAAGTCGTGGGCAGTGACCTCGTGATAAACAACTTCCTGATAAAACGTATTCCAATAAGGCCTTTCGGATCCATCCGGAAAACGAACTTTCATCATCGGAAGGCCAGGTTTTCTCATGAACAGCTTCTCAAGATGTTCTTCATGGGGTATCACGTAACCATCAGGGCTCATCTCCCCGTGCGATCGCCAGAATTCGTTCCAATCTATAAAGAAATTTTTGTACTTTGATTCGTCTCCTTTCTTCAGTAAATCCTGAAACTGGGGAGAACCTGCGGAGAGGTGGTTTAAAACGATATCAAACTTGAACATGACATTGAGCTCATGAAGTTGATCCAGATCTTCCCGGGAAACTAGCTCATCATTGAGATCGTAATCTATAATAGAAAAACCACGATCCAAATCACTGTTAAAAATAGTAGGAAGGATGTAAAACAAAGAAAACACATCTTTAAAATCGGGCTGTTTGAGTATAGCCGTAATATCCGCCAGTTTTCGGCCAATGCTGTCAGGGTAAGCGTTAAATATTACGCCATTTGGAAAATCGTTCATCACGCTTCCGGTACTGTGCAGCTCTGAAAGAAATCATAATGTTCTAGCGCCTCAAGTAAACCAAGAGCATGATTCTGTCCTGCAAAATAAATCCTTTCCTGATCGATCAGCTGGGAAAGTTCTTCGTTATGCCGGTTACCAACAACCACGGCTAAAGTATTGCCTCGCATCATGTCTTCGTCAGCGCCAGACCCCCCGGCGACAAGGATATTCTCCAGAGGGATATCCAAACGTTGTGACGCATAACGTAATGCCTGTCCCTTGGATGCACGCGAAGGAATAATGTCAAGAAACTGCCCAAAAGACAACATGACATTGGCAGTGATATCTTGTTGTCGAAGATTACTGATAATTTCTTCGATTGGTGGCGCTAGTTCTGGATCATAAAAATATGAAACCTTAAGTGGTGTTTGTTCAGCTTTCGTTTGAGGCTTCAGTCCAGGTATTTTACCAAGAATGCGCCTTATACGCTGACCGCTCCAGTCATGATCCACATGATCAGCCCAATAATCATCTTCTGTCAGACTCTGACCATAATGTATGCGCGTCCCAAGACTACTAATCAAGATATCCGGTGCTGGTATCCCGTGTTTTTTCATTAAAGCTAATGCTGAATCGATACGACGCCCAGTAGCAATGCCGAAAGTAACGCATTTGCGATTCTCTCTAATGACCTTTGCAAATTGTTTTAAAGCCTCTGGATTTCCTACAAGATTTTGATCTAGATCGCTAAAAATTGCCCGATCACGATGACGCGCTATCCGAATAGGACGCTCGCTCGGTATAGGTTTGAATTTACCTGGCAACTTCTCAATCTTTTCTAAATAAGCCTTTGCGTGAGCTTGCCATGAATAATGTTTTCTAACGCCTTCAATGCCGTTCTTTGCTGCTTGAGCCCAAATTTGTTCATTCCGTAATAATTTGAGTAGGGCCTCGGTTATCTGGAACTTGTCCAACGGATCAATTAACTCACCATTTTTACAATTTTCAATGATGTCAACTGGGCCGCCATTCTCTGTTGCAACAATCGGCACTCCACTGGCAGCAGCCTCCAGAAGTGTCAAACCAAAAGGCTCTGTTAAAGCTGGATTAACAAAAATTCCTCGAGATAATGCAACCAGCCGGTATATTGCGGGCACATCATCTGCACTGTGAGACTTGGGCACAGCAACTTTTCCATATAAGTCGTAACTGTCAATTATAAGCAAAATATTTGTTAAAACAGATTGGGCACCACTATCCATATCTCGTATATCGTCGCGATTACCAGCAACAATCAACAAGTTGGCCACTTGCTGTAATGCGCGAGACTCCCCAAACGCTTCGATCAGAGTGACAATATTTTTCCGTTCGTCCGGTCGTGACAGGGCTAGTATCAATGGCTTGTCGGGTTGATTTAAAAACCGTGGCAACTGAGCCTTAAAAGATATTTCCTCAATTCCTTGTGGTGGATGAAACAAGGTTAAATCAGTTCCTGGAGGCACAACTGACATATGTTTAGGATCATAGTAATTATAGAGCCCATATTGCTCTTCGATTTCATTATGCGTACTGGTAATTACCAGATCCGCATTGGCCAGTATTTCCTCTTCTGCATCAATACGCCTTTCCATGTTGTACGTCTGCTCAATTTCATCGCGCGACAATCCCGAGGCTAATAATCGTTTGCGTTTATCTCGCCCGAGTGAATGCCCAGTATGAATCAAAGGAACACTGAGTAGATTAGCCAGACGTACACCAACATAACCAGCATCAGCATAATGACTATGCACCAAATCAGGCATACGCGGTTGCTCGTTGAGCCAGTTGGTCAAGTTATCCATAAAGCTATCAAGATGATCCCATAACTGTTCTTTGGGTATATATTCTTCAGGGCCCGCATCAATACGAACAATTCTAGCCTTATCTGAAAGTGCTTCTGTAGGAACAGCGTAGTCATCACTGACGCTATCATCAACAATACGTCGGGTAATTAAGTCAACTTGCTCAACATCATCGTGTGCAGCAAGCGCCTTGGCAAGATCAACCACGTACTTTATCTGGCCGCCTGTATCAGCATCGCAACCAAGCTCAAGATCGTGGCCACGAATCAATCCATGAATACTTATGAGTACTAAATATTTTGCTTTTTTATTTTTTTCCATTTAAATCCACTATTGGGCCAGAAATAGTCATTTTAGTAACTATAATAAACAGGTTCTGAAATTTAAATTTGCTCTTTAATCAATTTCAGTCGCTTCACAATTTCATTTTCATTTATATCATCAAGAGAATAGATCTTGATATGACGCATAAACTTTCCTTTACCTTCAAATAAGCCCAATTCTTTCTGGCTTAAACCTTTAACAGAAAAACCGATATTTACATGATCCTTTAGACCAACGATATAGTACTTGCACTCATACCACGGTACACCATTCTTAAATGATTCTTGTAATTCTGGACATGTTTTTAATATGATTTTTCTAATCCTATTGCATATTTCTTTTTGTGGTGACGGAAGTTTTTCTAGGTAAGATTTTACATTTTCATCCATGAAATCACCAATTTTTTTAGTAGCCCTAGATTCAAACTGTTCGAATCGGACCAAGCTATATAAATAATAGTCGATAATGAGGCTTAATGGTGTTTAGGGAAAAATTTGAGTAGAATTTAAGCATTATTACTTCATTACCACACACTACTATTCGAATAGCTATAAGGTGCTCTCTAATTTTTCTATCAAGCTGATCGCAGGTCGACGTGCTTCAACGGGAACTCACGAATGCGCTTGCCGGTGGCAGCAAAGATGGCGTTCAGTACGGCAGGCGCGGCTACCGCGATGGTTGGCTCGCCGATGCCGCCCCAGAATCCGCCCGAGGGCATCACAATGACCTCGACCTTGGGCATCTCCGAGATAAGCATGGACGGATAGCTATCGAAATTTTTCTGCTCGACGGCGCCATCCTTTATGGTGCATTCACCGTACAATAATGCCGACAGACCAAACACAAATGAGCCTTCGACCTGGGCTTCGATTTGTTGCGGGTTTACGGCGTAACCGGGATCCGTAGCGGCGACAATACGATGGATCTTGAGTTTCCCTTTGTTATCGACCGAGACCTCCGCGCATGTGGCGACATGACTGGCAAACGCCTTGCAAACCGCGAGGCCACGATGCACACCCTTTGGCGCAGCCTTACCCCAACCGACTTTTTCCGCAACAGCATTAAGTACCGCTAGGCTCTTGGGGTGCTTATCCATCAGCTTGCGACGAAATTCGAGCGGATCCTTACCTGCCGCATGCGCTAGTTCATCGAGGAAGGATTCTATGTAGATGGTATTCTGGTTAACGTTCACACCACGCCAAAAGCCCGGTGGCACCGGTGGGTTGCGCATCGCATGCTCGATTAGTAGATTCGGGACTGTGTAGCTGATGGCATGATCACCCTCGGGTAGCAAACACTGGAAGGTAAACATGTCGACACCGCCCTGCATCCACTTTGGGTTTACAGAGGCCAATATAGATTGCCCTGATATGCGCATATGCAGGCCAACCAGGTCACCCCTCTCGTTCAATCCACCGACCAGTTTGGCCTTAGTAATCGGATGATAATGACCGTGTTGCATATCCTCTTCACGGGTCCATAATAGCTTGATCCATGTGCCTGGCATCTGTTTTGCGATGGCCACCGCCTGCTTGACGAAATCATGAAAAGCCCCGCGTCGGCCAAAGCCACCGCCAAGATGAATCTTGTAGACTTCACATTGGGTAGCGGGCAAACCAGCCGCCTCGGCGGTTGCCTCCAGTGCAGCCTCGCCGTTTTGGGTTGGACACCAAACCTCACAGCGTTCCTTGGTCCAACGCGCGCTTGCGTTCATCGGTTCCATGGTAGCGTGGTTCTGATAGGGATAACCGTAGCTTGCTTCGACGGTTTTCACTGCACTCTGCAATGCCTTTTTAACATCTCCGTTTTTATTACCAACAAACGCATCATCGGCACTAAGACCTTCATCCAGCATCTGTGCAATCGAGGCACTGCTCATCTTGGCGTTCGGTCCATTGCTCCAGGTCACCGGCAGTACATCCAGTGCCGTCTTCGCCTGCCACCAAGTATCTGCCACCACGGCGACGGCGTTGTCGTCCACGGCCAACACCGCGCGCACACCGGGCAGTTTACGTATCTTTGCATCATTGAAGGATTTTAGCTTGCCACCGAAGACCGGGCAGGCCTTGATGGAGGCGTTGAGCATACCGGGTAACATAAGATCGGCTCCGAAGACCTGCTTGCCATTGAGTTTATTGATCGTATCCAGGCGCTTGACCGGTTTGCCGATGATCTTCCAGTCCTTCGGATCTTTCAGACCCACATGCACCGGGGGAATCAATTCGGCGGCCAGCGCGGCGACCTTGCCGTAAGTTGTAGACCGACCACTTGGTACATGGGTAATTACGCTGTTTAACACACGACATTCATCCATGGTGACACCCCATTTCTCAGCCGCGGCCTCGATTAGCATGTGCCGAGCAACGGCACCTCCCTTGCGAACATATTGATGGCTACCGCGAATGCCCTGGCTGCCACCGGTCGAAAAACTGCCCCACACCCGGTCGCGGGCGAGACTTTGACCTGGCGTGGCGTACTCAGTCGTCACTTTGGACCAGTCGCACTCGAGTTCCTCGGTCACCAGTTGCGCCAGACCAGTCAGGGTGCCCTGACCCATCTCAGAACGCGCAATGCGAATGATGACGGTATCATCGGGCTCAATCACGACCCAGGCATTGACCTCCGCTACTTCTGACAAAGTCTGTTCTTCCGCAGTCTGTACCCCACAGCTGGTCAAGGGCAGATATAGCCCAAGGGAAAAACCGGCACCGGCTGTGGTGGTACGGATTAGAAAATCACGTCGCGAGAAATTGAGTCGCTCTTTTTTCATGATGACCTCCCGCGCTTGTTAATGTCGACGGCCAGGTGAATACCATGCCGCACCCGGTTGAAGGTTCCACAGCGACAAATGTTGGTTACGTTTGCATCGATATCGGCATCACTAGGATCGGGATTACTATTGAGTAGTGCAGCCGCACTCATGATCATACCCGGCTGACAGTAGCCGCACTGCGGCACGTCAAGTTCTGCCCACGCCTGCTGCAGCAGGTGGCTGTTATCCGATGACAGCCCTTCAATTGTGACAACATCCTGGGATGCGCTTAGCGAGGAGACTGGCACAATACAGGAGCGCACTGCTTCACCATTGATATGGACCGTGCAAGCACCGCAAAGGCCAATACCGCAGCTATATTTTGACCCTGTCAGGCCCAGTTGCTCGCGCAGCACCCATAGCAGGGGTGTTGAATCATCGACATCGATGTCGACGGATTTACCGTTGATTTTCAATTTCACCATTTGCAGACCTCCTTGTTTAACGCAGACGCCAGGACATATTGAGCAATTATCAATATTTTACCTATACTTAAAATTATAGTATATGGTGCTATACAATTAGGGATTTTGTATATAGGACAATTACGTATATTCCACCATTGAATTTATTATCATCTAGAGCTACAAGTATTATGACAGAATACCGCTAAAACTCCTGCCAATTATTGAGGTTTTTAGTTAACAGAAGGTGGCTCACTAATGAAATGGTTACTTTTTCTGACCCGTAGCAAATTAGTTCGGACAATCGTATTTCTGTCATTGCCCACGGTGCTCTTGCTAGTTGCATTTTGGAAACCTGACTATCAGCCCCCCATCTTTGATGCGCAAGTACACTATAACCAAGAATCCTGGCGACGAGTCTCGGTACAGGCGGTTATTAATACTGCCCACGAACTAAATGTACCTTGGTTATTGGTGGCGAGCTTACCCAACGAAGGGACTTGGCGCTTAAAGGAAAGTGATTCCGTGCACATTATCCCCATGCTCGTTCCCTATCACCAACGCGAGGATCGGGAAACCTGGTTTAATGATGTTTCCATCCAACGCTACATAGAAAAAGAAATCACAACCAAACCTTATCGAGGCATTGGTGAGTTTCATTTATTTGACGGACAAGTCGATACTGCCGTGGTACGCCATATGGTAAAGCTTGCATTTAAAAACAATTTGATACTCCATGCGCGTTCTGATCCCAATGCGCTGCGTCAATTATTTTCGTTTGAACCACATGTGAAAATATTGTGGGCACACGCTGGTATGCTAACACCCACAGAAACAATTGACGAAATGCTAACAGAATACCCAAGACTATGGATAGAAATTTCACACCGCGGAGACGTTGCGCCACAAGGGAAATTATCACCTGCATGGCGAGATCTCATTTTAAATTACCCAAATCGAATTTTATTAGGGAGTGGTACTTACAATAGTAAGTACTGGTACCAATTCCGCTATATCCTTAACCATTACCGTCAATGGCTCAAACAAATCCCGCCAGAAATCGCCCAAAAAATTGCCTACCGCAACGGTCTGGAACTATTTGAATTGGACCCCAGCAATATTGCCATTGAAACTGTTGTAAGTTTGCAAGAGCACTAGAAGATAATAAGGCTTTCAACGACCCTAAGCCTGCGCCGACACGGAGCTATAGAAAACACTGTGTCGAATTTCATTCCGGAGGCCGCATATAGCGCGCCAGGATCCGCAGGCTTTCGGGCCTTGCCAGATAGGCGTGACTGCCGGTGTAGACCCCGATCCCGGGAAATTCGGAATAATAGGTCCAATAACTCCAGTGCAATCCTTCTGTCTCCATGATATCGAGAATGTCCGTCAGGTAATTGCTGACACTGTCGGTCGAAGGGTTCTCGTGGACGGTGAATTCGCCGACGAACACCGGCGCCCCATGCCAGGCCTTGAAGCGTAAGGCATAGTCCAGTCTGTCCCGGAGCGTGTTCTTGTTGAATGATACCAAGGTCTTACGCTTGTGCCAGGAAAGGGCGAGCCGATTGTGGCCCTGGGCGTCGGCGGTCTTGACCCAGGCGGAGAGGGTATAATTGCTGCCATCCACTGCAATGGGACTGCTGAGTACGGCAGCTGGCCTTTCGCAATTGGCGAAGCCGATTGAGTGCTGCCCATTCTTTGCGATTACCTCGGTCACCTGGCCACAAGAGCCGTGAGTCTCCCAGCTGATACCAGGATAATCGATTTCGAAGGAACCGTTTGGCACCAACGGCGCCGGCAAATCGACTGCCCGCCCATCCACCTCGAGATGAATATCATCAAACCAAACGCGGCCATGTTGCTCGTCCGACAAAACAAGAACCTGTAATATTTCGGCACCTTCCGGCGGCGCCCCCCGCAGCGTGAGGCGTCGCCAGTCGCCGGTTCCAGTAGCAACTTGTGATTTCAACGCACCGATCGCCTCTCCGTTAATACTCATTTCTCCAGGGTAACTCGTTATGCTCCGTTGCCGTGTTGTGGTGTAGAACGTGAATTGGGGCGGGTAAAAAAAATGAATGCTGTAGATAACATTATCATCGGCGATCGGGAGGATTTTCTTTGTACGATTGGGCAACCGCGCCTCTTCGACGATCAGGATGTGATGTTTGTCGTACTGGCGAACCATTCCGGCGACGGTATTCATTACCTTCAGGTATTGGGTCTCATCCGGCGCCACCCCTTCATTGAGCAGATCATAAGCTGCAATAATCTTCCTATCGGCGTAGCGTTTGGCGATCGCGATCCACAACGCATAAAACTGTTCCTGATACTGGCTTTCCTCCCAGAACTTGTACGACTTTTCCCGGTGAACCACAAAGTCGTGGGGATTCTGAATGCCAGGGGCAAGGTGCATGTCGAGGATAAGATAAATCTCGTACTTTTCACACCAGGAAACAATGGTATCAAGCAACGCAAAGCTCTTATGGTCGTATTCGAAAGGCGATGACTCCAACTGGCGATAGTCGATCACTAGTCGAATGCTGTTCGCGCCGGAGTCGGCAATACGTTTGATGTCTTTCTCCCCAAGAGTCTCGGTGAAATCCTTAAAGGCGATGTTGAAGCCTTTTAGTACGAAGGGATTACCGGCGTCGTCGAGTACCACCTGATCGCTAACGCGGAGAAAGCCGTACGATTCACGGCTCTCGAATCGAGTGAAGGACAGAAATAATAGAAGAAGCACAAAGCCAATGATCATTACAACTGAGCGCACATTCTTTCCTCTGGGTGAATAAAGGGGGAATCTCGGAAGCATGGGAAAGAGTGGAAATCAGTAGCTGATTAAAAGCAAGAATGGCAATATTATTCACTCAGATTTGGCTAAGCAACTAAATATCAGTTGTTTTCTTTGTGCTCATAACATACATTTTAGATGAATTAATGACCCTTTTATATCGCCATATAATTCAGATTCGACAGGCAAACTTACATCCTTCCCTGCTGCACATCTGTAGATTTGCAGTAGATCTTCTTCAGTTACTTCGGTATCAATTTGGCTGAGCGCGTAAACGAGATCTGCATATTGGACCGGGGCATTATCATTCACATCAAGCATTGCTTCTGTTTCTGTTTCTTCTGGTGTTTTTGATATCAAAAAATTGGGGTATCTATTCCACTTGAATAGGCCATTAAACAAAAATGGAATTAAGAGGATTGTTACAGTGTTAATAAGTACAGGTGTAACGATATATTGGAATCCCATAGCATGAATTTGTGCGCCTCCGATAACTGCAGCAAGAGCCGTCGCCCCACCTGGAGGATGCATACAACGCGCATAGTGCATTACTACTATTGCTAGCCCTACGCTTGCAGCAGCAGCGAGACCTACTGTGGGAATAAGCAGAGCACATATTACACCTGCTGCTGCAGAAAAGAGATGCCCTCCGAAAACATTCCATGGCTGCCCGAGGGGACTATGGGGTGCGGCAAAGATAAGAACGGCAGTAGCGCCCATAGAAGGAATAATATAAATTGCGCCTTCAACACCAACAAACACGCCACTTATATAAAAAACACAAAGTATTCCGACGAAGCCACCAAGCGCGGATATAATTTTTTCTCGGTGTGCAACCGAACTCGAGTCTATGCCTAGATACTGCTGGATTGTTGTTTTACTCATAACTAACTTATCCTTGGCTTTCTATTTTCATAATTAGCCATAATGTTCTGAGTACAGACGCACATGTAAAGTGCCTGCCGACACCCTTCGTAAACTCTCATGCGTTATCTGTTGTGAATTATTAGATGAATCAAACGAACTACCATGCATTCCATGTTGTATGTGTGGTCGTTAATTTGATTCGCAGCAATATCTATCTAACCAGCTGAAACCCCTTATTATTTTATTTTGTAACCCAAAGCAATCCGAGGTATGCTCAAGCAATTACACATTCCTCGTTTCGTTTATACTAACCAGATATTTTAACTTCACCTGTCAGCATATATTGTTTTTTTGTGTAAGCTATTTCCTACAAGCACTTCCACAATAAGAAGAAATCAAGGAATAAGGAGTCTTGAAGACTGACAGTCTCATCACATAATTTCATTTAAAATCAAATAATTATTAAAAAAATAAAAGATTTATAGGGAAGATTTATAGGGACACCCATCTAATTAATTTGATTTTATTGAATTCGTTAGATCGTGAGAATCACAAATTACATTCAAGTATAGTTATATTTGACTATAACGCAACATACTAGAGCACTTCATCGACACAAAAGTAAACATATATTTTTATGGGCTTCCCATATTTCGCTAGTCCTAAAGGTCTTGGTAGTTACTAATGACAGAATGCATTAACTAGCAATCCAACACCCGAACCTTTCCTCTTCATATAATTTTAACCAACCCATAATTTTTAAACAAAACAGAATATATCTCTCTAAATACAAAAATAATTATAATAATTTTTAAATTCACAATCATCTAAATGCTAACGCCACGCTTAAGAGACGCCGCGTTTTTTGCAATGTCCTGTTCAAAGCACCTTGTTAGACTTCGAACTTTCGATTGATTAATCTCACAGCGTTGCCAACACCATTCTCATTTTTTATTACCTGCCCTAATTTAACTGTTTTTTACTTAAGTTATCTAGTCCAATTCAGGCGACATAGCTTGTTAATTAAACGGTGTTCATAACAATAACAAAAAGTAGGCGCTTTTAGGCGATGCAGGAGCAATTACCGACGAGCCCATGGATGGGCGAAGGTAGAGCAAAGCAGGAGCAATTGCCGACGAGCCCATGGATAGGCGAAGGTAGAGCAAAGCAGGAGCAATTGCCGACGAGCCCATGGATGGGCGAAGGTAGAGCAAAGCAGGAGCAATTGCCGAGGACGTC
>Ga0316192_10001259_pt1 | contig 18566 bp, 14 predicted proteins | sample MerIslwburrow_MG_FD_204931 | JGI IMG/M metagenome (GOLD analysis project Ga0316192, IMG submission 204931) | Coastal sediment microbial communities from Maine, United States - Merrow Island worm burrow | ecosystem: Environmental > Aquatic > Marine > Coastal > Sediment | place: USA: Maine...
CCTTCATCTCTTATTTCCTCAGTATTACGGTGCGACTTGTGTGCTCGTGCGAAACTTATTTCAAAATAACACTTTTGCCACGAAGGCACTAAGACCCGAAGTAATGAAATGTATTATAGATCAACACATCTATTGTGGATATAGAACAATAAATAGTTCGGTAATCTTTGTGCCTTGGTGTCTTTGTGGCCGAAACAATAACATCAGGTTGTCAGCTAAAACCCCACAAGCGCTAGCCTTGATAACCCGCCAATCGCGGAATCCACAGAACCGTATCCGGAAAATAGGTAATAATGGCCAGGGCCAGCAACTCAAATGCAATAAAAATGAGCATCTCTCTCATGACCTGGCTCAGGGGCGTTCCGCTGATGCCACTGGTAATAAAGGCGGTTGGTCCGAAGGGCGGTGTATCCAGGGCGATCATCAGATTGAAGACCGTCACCACCCCGAAATGAACGAGATCGATGCCGGCTTCGGTAACCAGCGGCAGCACCAACGGTACGATGATAAGTAAAATACTCGACACGTCAATGAAACAGCCTAAGATGAGAAACAACACATTCAAAGAGAGTAAAACGGTCATCTGACTCTTCATAAGACCCAGACCGATAAAGGTCTGCGTAATCAGGGCCGGTATTTCTTCGCGGGCCACCACGTACCCGAAAAGAAAGGCGCAGGCCACGATAAAGCTGACAAACCCGCTGCTCACTATGGTTTCGATAAACACCTTGTATAACGCCTTAAAACCCAGTGTTCGGTAGACAAACAACGACAAAGTCAGAACGTAGACCCCGACGACGCCGGCCGCTTCAGTAGGAGTGAAGATGCCGCCATAGATGCCGCCCAGGAGTATAACCGGAGCCATCAAAATAAAGAAAGAACGGAGAAGTATTTTGACGAACTCTTTTCCATGCGGCCAGCGGCCGGTCGGATAGTTGCGGATGCCGGCCAGAATATACACCAGGATCATGAGAACCAAAGCCAGAATGAATCCGGGAATCACACCGCCCAGAAACAAATACCCCACCGAAGCGCCCGAAAGCATCGAGTAGATGATCATGGGAATGCTTGGTGGGATAATCGGGCCAATGGTAGCCGAGGCACAGGTCACGGCACAGGCAAAAGGGCCGTCATAACCGGCATCTTTCATGGCCTTGATTTCAACCGTGCCCAATCCTGCGACATCGGCAATTTCAGATCCGGACATCCCGGCAAAAATAATGCTGGAGATGATGTTGACATGACCCAGGCCTCCCCGCAGAGGTCCCACCAAAACTTTGGCAAAATCAAACAGCCGGTCGGTCAGTTTACCGGCGTTCATGACCTTGGCGGTAAAAATAAACAGTGGCACCGCCATTAGAATAAACTGGTTTTCATACTGGATCACCATGGTGTTCATCACGGTGGAAAGATCGACACCGGCAATCAGCAGATACAAAACGGCACTGATAAACATGCCGAAGGCCACCGGGTACCCGCAGGCAAATATAATCAGAAAGGTTGCCAGCCAAACGGCTACAGCCACGGCAGCACCTCCTCACTCTCGGTTGCCTTGCCGATAAACCGTCGAATGTTCGTGATGATATCGATGATGCAGTGCAGGACCGTCAACCCGATAAAAAGCGGAAAACACATCAACAAATAGGTCCAGGGAATCCTCAAGGCGGATGCTTTGATGCGATAATTCCACAAGGTGTAGTCTACGCTGGGGACCAGCAGGATCAACATCACCACAACGAGCAGCAAATCAAATAAAATGTCGACCAGCAATTGACCCCGCGCCGGCAGACGACGGTAAAATATGTCGAATCGGATATGCTGGTTATAGCGTTTGGCCAGGGCGGCCCCCAGGTAAATCGTCCAAATAAAGGAATAGATGGACAGTTCGAACAACTTGGGGATGGGTGTGTTCAGAACGTAACGGGAGAATACCTGAACGGCCACCGCCGACAACATCAGAATGTAAATTCCGCAGGCCAGGTGAATTTCGAAAAAATTGAATATCTTTTCCAAGATATTTTTCATGATGCGGTTATCCGGCGAAACCAAATTAATTTGATTATTTCCTGGTGGGAGCGGCTTCGACTCGGCTGAGCTCGTCGCAGGCCAGCCCCGAATATCGAGTCAGAATCTCATTGCCACGGTTCATCGCGGCTGGAAGCCGCTCCCACAGCGCTATGAATTTAGTTAAGTACAACAGTTGCGCTGAGGCGCTATTTCACATTTTGAATTTTGGAGTACATTCCTTTACCCCAGCGTTTGTCGAATTTTTCATCGCTGTAGTAGGTTTGGGCGCTGTCCATAAACGCTTTTTTGTCCGGTATCACGACTTCCATACCGAACTCCGTTTGAAAACGGCCCAGCAAATCGGCTTCCTGATCAAGAATCAGATAGTTTGAATAGCTGCGGGCCGTCCGCAGAGCGTTCATGATATGGGCTTTGTACTCCGGCGGCATTTCCTGCCAGAGTTTTTCGTTGATCGTCGGGGTGACATAACCGATCATATGATCTGTGAGGACGATATACTTGGTGACCTCATACCATTTTTGGGCAAAATCCGTTGGCAGCGGATTGTCCTGCCCTTCTATGGTGCCGGTCTTCAGGCCCATATAGACCTCTCCGAATCCCAGTGGTGTCGGTTTTGCACCGAGTGCTTTACCGACATCCAGCCAGGCCTCAGCGTTCGGCATCCGCAGTTTGACCCCATTCAGATCCGCGGGTTTTTTGACGACACCCACTTTTTCGACAAAATTGAGCTGCCTCGTACCAAGGTACCAGACATCCAAGACCCGCAAGCCGGACTTCTCAGCCAGCTTGTCCCAGTACTGCTGGCCGATGGGCCCCAATAGTACCCGATACATGTGATCGAGATCGCGGTAGGCATAGGCGACCTCCAGGACACCGATTTCCGGATAATCCGCAATATCGGCGAACCACGATGCGCTGGCATCGATGGACATCTCGATGGTTCCTTTCATAATTCCCAGCAGGCTGGTCTTCTGATCCGCCAGCGATCCAGAATGAAAAATTTTGACCTTTATCTTCCCGCCGCTAAGTTTGTCGACAACTTCGGCAAACTTTTCCATGCCTTTGACGATGGGCTGGGTCGGTGCGGCCACGGTGGTGAATTGCAGCGTATAGGTCTTGTCTTGCGCCAAACCCATGCTGGTACTGAAAAACAGCCCTAATACCAAAATACCGATGACAATGTTAAACCGCTTCATGGCAAATCCTCCTCTTTAATTATTAGGTTCATGTTTCAACGTCATCTCTTCATCCATTGATGACTTCCCTTTCAACAAAAAATAAAGTTATCACCTCCTTACAGATTCTTTGTTGTGGTTGATCCTTCGGGTATGCCGCCTGATGCCAATGCACGACAAATGGCTATAAATTCGATCACCCGTGCATCGGGCGTTGCGGCTTGCATATCGGCCATTGCCACATCACAGGGTGCAAGTCCGCGGTAAACCCTTGCCATATCCTCCTGAATCTCTGATAGGGGTGCGTCGACCAGTTTAGTGGGCCAATACATAACTGCCCGACGTGTGTCCGGAAAGGTTTCCTTGACCCTTGGCAGATTGGAGTCCATTCCCATATCGAGATAACCGAGCCGGGGGAGTTTACGAAAAGCATCGATATACGGATCGATATTCCAATTGCAGGTATGGACGCCGAAGCGCTCAAATCTTTGTGCGATCTTTTTATCGTACGGAAAAACAAATTCGCGATACATTTCAGGAGATATCATATTGATGGTACAGTTGCTGACGGTTAGAAAATCAATCGGAAAACCGGTCTGGCGTTGCCTGGCCTGCACCTTGTGTGCGAGCTCAATCATCACGTCACATATGATGCCGAAAAAATGATGGGATAGGTCGGGACGTTCGATCATGTCGAGGAAAATATCCTGACCCCGCATGAGAAAGGCATTGTTTAAGACCCCCTGAAAGTGAAGATACCCGTGGATCTTACCCCAGTGCGATGCAATGATTTCCATCTGATTGAAAAGTTCTTCGACAAAAGGTCCTTCTATAAGTGTTTTAACATCCAGCCTCTCCACCTCGCCGACAGATAGGTGCCGGCCGGGGTCAAGCAGGGGCCATCGATCCGCCGTGTAGCGCAAAGAGAACCCGAATACCGCCGGTATGAGATAGATGCCATAGCACCCGGATAAGGTGGCAAGGTCTTCTTCATTGGTATTGTCCCAATAGGAGACCATGGGAAAGCGCTTCGTGAGTTCCGCTTTCATTTTTTTGAGGCTTTCATATCGATAAAATGGATCTTTGTGCCAGGGTTCTAAAAAATCGATGTCGCACCGTCGATGATACCAGGCGGGTTCAAAGCCCAAAGACACCCGCATGGGTGATTCGGTCCCGTCGGCAAGCTCACGGCTCCCCGTACCGCCCATTGGGATATGATGTCGAAGTTGTAGTACCGGCATAGTGTTTACCCAACCCGGACAAGCCGGAATTGAATATTGACGATTGAAGATTGAAGCTTTTTGGTATCGCTCTCCGAGGCGTAGGCGCTACAACCCCTACGAGCCGGAGGCTTCGTTCTGTCTTATCTATTAAAATGCGATAGCATTCATAGAATATTCAATCTGGCTATGGCATAAATCATGTGCAAACATGATGTGATTTCAATAAATAGGTACTAAAATGGTGAAAATTCTCATATAGGATTGCTTAACTTCTATTCTATTTTTATTCGTCTTTTTGGGTGTCAGCCCCCCGCCGACCAAAAAACGGCCGGTCTAGTCGAATTAAAAACTTAACGAAATGCAATTTTAATTTTCTGACAGGATCAACAGGATGGACAGGATATAGCCATACTAAACCAAAAAAATCCCGTTAATCCTGTCTAATTCAATGTAGTTCCATAAGAGGATATGCAATTGCCTCTATCTTGGGCCACTTTTCATTTTGTAGGTTGAGTTGAGCCTACTCCAAGTTTTGTTGGGTTTCGTTGCACTCAACCCAACCTACATTCTGCCGATATTACTGCGAAATGCGAAACCCAACAATGGCAGATTCCGGAACCGAGTCCAAAAAGTTTCTTTATCGATTTGACCTGCCGTTTTTAGCCCATCCGGTAGCCGAGCCGTTGGGAAATCTCATTGGCTGTGGCAATCACCGTCTTAGCAAATTTTGGAATCCGGCTCAACTGAAGCCTCTGGGAAGGCCAAGTAACACTGACGGCGGCAAACACCTGACCCTCGTGATTTCGAATCGGAGCGCCGACGCAGCGTACACCCTGTTCGTGCTCAATGTTGTCCACCGAATACCCCCGTATGACAACGGTTTTGAGGTCTTCCATCAGTCGCTTTTGGTCGGTCAGCGTATTTTTGGTGAAGCGCTGCAGACCTCTGGTTCGAATCACACGTTCGACATCCTCCTCGCTCATGAATGCCATCATGGCCTTACCGACCGCCGTACAGTGCAACGGGGCCCTGTATCCGAGAATTTGAAACGGCCGTAAAAGCTTGCTGGATTCAAAACATTCGACATAAAGCACCTCATCATTGTCAAGCACAGTCAGGTGTACGGTTTCGTCAAATAGTTCTTTCAACTCCTTTAGCAGCGGTTCGGCCACTTTACGGATCTCAAGATTGGCCCTGGCCTTATCTCCCAGAATAAACAGTTTAACCCCCAAAAAATAGCGATTTGTTAGCGGATTTTTTTTTAGAATGTTTTCACTGGTCAGCGTATTCAGGATCTGGTGGACGCTGCTTTTCGGGAAGTTAAAACGCTTGCTGATCTCGGTCACCGTCATGCCCTCATCGGCATTGAATGCTTCCAAAATTTTGATGGCTCGATACACGGATTTGACAGCGCCGCTGGTTTCTTTGGGTTGTGCTGACTGATCTTGGGTAACTTTGGTTTTCATAATTCCTATTGCTAATGCGGTAATAACTATTTAGACATGGTTTGCTACATTTAAATGTTGTATTCACCGCAGAGCCGCAAAGAGCGCAGATCCATTAAATTTTTCATTTGCCGGCTATCTGCCGTCGCTTAGGCTATGGCAAGGCTGGTTACCGGCAAATGAAAATCTGCAAGTACTCCATGCTGTATTTACTTGAAACTCGCAATTAGAGAAACCGGTAAAGGATGCAATGAATGCAATCTTGCCCAAAAGGCAGTATTTTTTTCACTTTCTGCAGGCCAACCTATAAATCATAATAATCAAATGGCTATCCTGCCTGAGTGGGACCGCTCAGCAGAAAGTGAAAAGCCAAATCAACTCTGCGTCCTCGGAGACTCGAGCGCAGCGGGCGGTGAAAGTTTAGAAATCACAAGCCGGCTTTGTTGTTTCAAATTTCGGATATAAGTCAATTGTGTCTAAATAAAAATGAACTTATTGGTAGAATATAGGATCATGTTGGAGACGCCAATTTACCGTTTTTATATATTCCGTAAGTCTCAGCAGCCGTCCGCAAGGCTTTTAAATTGTCAATACTTGTGCTGGGCGGCATCACACAGCCGGAACCCAGAATATATCCCCCCTCCTTTCCTGCCTGCTGAATGCATTGTCGTGCTTCTTCAATAATATCTTCCGGGTTGTGATTGATAAACGACAGGGTATTGACACCACCCATCAGGGCGATGGAGTTTCCAACGCGCGCTCTGATTTCGGCCGGCGTAAACCCTCCCAGCGGATCCAGCGGACCGATGCAGTCCAGCCCGGTCGCCACCAGATCTTCGGCAACCGGTAAAATATTGCCGCAAATATGACAGTAAATTTTCACATCAGGGGCATAGGCATGCAGCTCGTCACAAAAGGTTTTCAGGTGAGGGAAAATGAATGTGCGCCAATGTTGCGGCGAGATAAGCGACATGTTGGCAACCGAGTCATTGAGCCGCAGTATTTTGATACCGAGATCGATATTGAACTTCCCTTTCTCGATGGCGGCAGCCACTCCTTTTTCCATGACCCGGTGAACAAGTTTGGGATTTTCGATTAAATCAAGCATGGCGTTTTGCATGCCTCTGAGCGTCACGTGAAATGCCAAAGTGGCGGAAGTACAGTCTCCGATCAAAGCCATTTTTCCTGCGGCTTTTTCCTTTATCTTTCGTTGCCGAAGGGCACAGCCGAGCTCCGTGTAAAATTTTTTATCTGGCACCGCAATTCGTTTTACATCCTGAATCGTTTTAATGAAAGGCTCGCTTGCCGACCAAAATTGAGAAAACGCAATAAATAACGGATCTTCGAGATTAAATACATCCGGATCTGCTAAATGCGTGCTGAGACCTCCCATCAAATCGATTTCACCGATGGGCGTGCCGCTTTTATCGACTTCGAATACACGGCCGTTTTCGCTGACAATCTTGCGCGCCGGAAGATGGAATAGCCGCATCCCATCAACCCGGCACATCCTCCCGGCTTCAAAAACAACATCCAATGCCGTCCGGGGATTCGATATCACTTCAAGTAAATCAGTGCCCGTGAGAAAGGCGGCTGAATCCACCCAAATTTTGGGAAGGACCGGCACTCGATCAGGTGTCCGATTTGAAATGGCAGTGTATAATCTATCAGCCGGTTGCCTAGCATTCTGTTGCGATGTCAGACACATTTTTATTCAATCACATTACCCGTGGTTTTATCGAAGAGATGCATGCGGCCCATATCGACACACAATTCAATCGGTTGATGGGCCCTGGCGGAGGTGCGCGGATCGACCTTTGCCGTCATCTGCCGGTCTCCGGCGGAAACAAGTAAAATTACTTCACTGCCGACGGGTTCGAAAACGTCAATCATCGCGTTGATGTTTTCTGCTGCCTCAACATCACCGGCCAGGGCGCGATCATAAATATGCTCGGGCCGAACGCCAAAAACAACTTCCCGGTTCAAATAGGATCGATATTTCTCGGCATGGGTCTGCGGCACCGGTAAACGGAAACTGCCGGCGTCTACCCATATCCGGCCGTTATCTTCCACCAGGCCGGCATCTATCAGATTCATGGCCGGACTGCCGATAAATCCGGCGACAAAAAGATTTTTGGGGTTCTCATACACTTTCATGGGATTGCCCATTTGCATGACAACCCCCTTCTCCATAATCACGATACGATCAGCCAGGGTCATTGCTTCTATCTGATCGTGGGTGACGTAGATGATCGTTGTTTCCAGCTGGTCGTGCAATTTAGCAAGCTCGCCCCGCATTTGCACCCGCAGCTTGGCATCCAGGTTGCTAAGGGGTTCGTCAAACAAGAAGACCTGCGGTTTGCGGACGATGGCGCGGCCCATGGCCACCCGTTGCCGCTGACCGCCGGACAGCTCTCTCGGCTTGCGCTCCATTAAATTCTCGATGCTGAGAATTTTGGCTGCATCCATCACGCGCTGCTCGATCTCCGGTTTGGGCATTTTGCGCTGCAGCAGACCGAAGGCCATATTTTTGTGAACATTCATGTGCGGATACAGGGCGTAGTTCTGAAACACCATGGCAATATCCCGATCTTTGGGGGGAACATAATTGACCAATTCCTCACCGATAAAAACATCGCCTTCGGTTTGCTGTTCCAACCCGGCCACGATTCGCAATGTCGTGGTTTTACCGCATCCCGACGGGCCGACCAAAACCAAAAACTCCTTGTCATGGATGGTTAAATTCAGCTGATCGACAGCGACATTTTGACCGTATCGCTTGATGATATCCGTTAACCGGACTTCGGCCATGGGTCGTTCTCCTTTAGTTTCTCCACTATCAGCCCTTCATTCCGGCACCGGCCAGGGTAAACCCGCGGATTATCTGGCGGCGCAGAATTAAAAAGATAAACAACGAGGGTAGCGATGCCATAAAGGCGGCCGCCATAAAAAGCCCATAATTTATATCAAAAGCACCGTGCAGGTGCCGTAACCCTACCGGCAGAGTGAGAAGGTCACTTTTCTGCAGGCAAATAATCGACCAGAAAAATTCGTTCCAGGCCATATTGAACATAAACATCCCAAATGCCCCGAACACCGGTTTGGAAATCGGAACAATAACTTTCCATAAGATACCGAAGCTCGAGCAACCGTCAATCCGGGCTGCATCTTCAAGCTCACGGGGGATGTTGATAAAAAATTGGCGCAACAGAAAAACGCCGATCGGCATGGCGATCATCGGCAGCGCCACGCCGGGAACCGTATTCAGCCAACCGAACTTTGACATCTGAAAAAAAAGCGGAATGACATTCAATTCAAAGGGAAGCAACATAAAGATCAGAAAGAAGATAAAAAGAAAATCCCGCCCGCGCCACTGAAGTCTGGCAAATGAATAGGCTGCCAGGGTGGATACGATCAAAGACCCGAATGTCACCGTGGTGGCCACAATCACACTTTGAAGCAGCCATTTTAGAAAGGGCCATTCCGTGATGACTTCTTTAACGTGATCGAGGGTGAAGTGGGAGGGTATCCACTTGGGCGGGCTGCTGAAAATCTCATCGTCCGGTTTGAAAGCCGTATCAGCCATCCATAGAATGGGGATCATCCACAGAAAGGCCACCCCGTACATCACAATGTATGGTAGGATGCGTTTGATACGTCTCATTGAAGCTCCGATTTAAGGCCGATGATGCGGACACCGATAAGGGTCATCATGAGAACCAGCAGCAGCAAAATGACCCCTGAGGCCGCCGCCTTGCCGATCTGAAAGTAATCAAACCCAACCTGGTATAAATAGAGCGCCAGAACCTCCGAGGAACGTCCGGGACCGCCTTCCGTCATCATCAGCACCTGGCCGAAAGTCCGGAAGCCGGCAATGATGGTAAGAACCAGGGAGAACAGCAGTGACGGCTTCAGCAGCGGCACGATGATATGCAAAAATTGCTTCCATGGACCGGTTCCGTCAATCTTGGCCGCTTCAAAAAGATCCTGTGGAATATCTTCCAGTCCGGCCTGAAAGACGACCATCCGGTAACCGGCCAGCCACCAGGCCGTCACAAATGCCAGTGCCGGCAGCACCCAGAACGTATCGCTGAGAAAAGTTGGGGTTGGAAGTCCCAAAGATCGCAGTGCCCACAGGATGAGCCCGTAATCCCCATCAAGAAGCCAGCGCCATACAAGGGCAATGATGGAAATCGTCAACAAGTATGGGAAAAACATGCTGGCCTGGATCAGCGCGACCCCCTTGCGGGTCCTGCCCCAGCCCCAGAGCATGAGCGCAAACAACAAACCGAAAAACATAATCAGGGGAATGACCATAGCGGAAAACTTGAGGGTATTGGCAAACGCATTCCAAAACCTGGGATCGGTAAAAAGTTCGATGTAATTATCGAATCCCACGAACTTGGCGCCCCGCAGCCCCTGCCATTCATGCAGGCTGATGTAAATGCCGTAAATTACCGGCCAAGCCAGGAAAAGGGCCCACACCACGACAAATGGAATGATATATAGCACGCCTTCAATTCCCTGATGGCGGTACAAAAAATGGCTGAGCTTTTTGCGAAATCCCGGAGGAGCTTTCTTTGCGGAGCTGCCGGTTCTTGTTGTCATCTATCGGTTATCCTCCGATTCTGAACCAAATAAACGTCTAATTATTTATTTCATCATTGAAAACCTGGTCCTTTGGGACAGGTCAGAGATAATCGGCTCTGCCTGTTTCAGTTTTAAGGAGGGATGGAGTATGTTGAGCAGAGCAGAGTCATGGAGAGCCCCTTTCCTGGGGGCAAACCAAAGCCAGGTCCTTCCCCGCAAACTAACGCGGAATCTACGATGGGCCTAGATTATTTTTTACTTAAGATGCGGTTGCACTCCTTTTCGGCATTGGCCAGCGCTTCTTCCGGTGAGATTTTACCGTTGACCGCCAACTCGACATTTATTTGAATAGCGTTCTCAAGTTCGGAGCCTTTGGCATTCCGTATGGGGTAATGGAGTTCACCGGCCTCGACCATGGCTGCGATATACTTGCCTGCCTTGGTGTAGTAATCGGATTCTATCAATGTTTTGTCTGCCAGCGCTGGTTTATAGGCCGGGATGTGGCCAGCCACCATCGTGGATTTGGGCAGGTTTTTGAGGTAAAACTTAATCAGGTCCATGGCCGCCATATAGACTTCCTTGGGGGTTCCTTCCGGCTGTTTCGGGATTTGAAACCCGTGCCCGTTGAGCCACGTAACCCGTTTGTCGAAAAACTTCGGAACCTTGGCCCCGCTCCAATTGTCGCCTAATTTGGCAGCATAGGGATAAAACCAATTGCCGGCATAGATGATGCCGAGTTCCTTGCCCGAAAATTGCTTGTAGCCGTCGGCACCGACAACGTTCCATCCGTATTTGTGGATGACATCGACTAAAAATTGCAGCGCTTTGATCCCCTGCTCATTGTTGAATGTCGCCTTAGTGTATCCTTCGTCAAACAACTCCCCGCCTTGTTCCCAGAAAAGCATATACCAGGTGCGTCGCCAGAAGCGCGGGGGGCCGTCGGAGGCGGGATGAAAGGCGTAGAATCCAGCAGCTTTGATCTTGTTGCAGGCATCCACGAATTCCTCCATGGTGTCCGGAAACTTTTCAGGATCGAGTCCGGCTTTGCTAAAAATATCTTTGTTGTACCACATCAGGAGGGCGGGATAGTTGAAAGGGATCGCATATTGTTTCCCGTTGAGTTGGCCGGCTTTCCATCCTTTCTGGTCAAATTCAGCCGGGTTGATACCCGCCATTTCTAGCAGATTTCCAACCGGTGATTGATCCAGTGGCGTCAGGTATTCCTCTATTTCAACGATTTTCTGCAACAGCGTAACGCCAAGCTGCGGCGGGTTTCCTCCCATCACAGCGAGCCGCAATTGAGAATAATACTGGGTCCATTGACCCTGAAGGAGATCTACCTTGATGTCCGGGCGACTCTTTCCGAACATGTCGACAATTTCCTGCTCTACGTTCGCCGCTTTGCCGTGCTCCATCGTCCTGAACTGGATATTGATCTCCTTGGCCTGAAGCGATCCTAAAAAAATGATAAAGAACAAAAAAGTAACCATAACAAAAGCCGACCAAATTCTAAGTCTCATGCTGCACCTCCTGAATGAATTGTGAAATGAGCTCATTTCTCGTCTTTGGCGTGGAAAAACAAGTTAGGGGCTTCACCCCAATTGGAATGATTGATGTAAAAACTCATACCTCAAAAAATACCTTGTATTTTTTAAAAGTTGTAGAAATTCCGAGACGCTTATCTATTAATCTCTCTTCTCACCTCCTTTTTAGCTGCTTTTAATGGATCCTGATTTTCCTTGCTCGATGATTTCAGCTGCTCGCATGGAAGTCCAGGAGTTGCCAAAACTGGAGAGGGGTGACCTACGTCTTTGGACAGCCGCAATAAAATCGAGATATTCGCCGACAAACCCGCCACGCGTCAGACGGCCCCCCTCGCAGTTTACGGAAACGTTTCTCTTGGCAATCTTGTTCTGCTTAGTATTTCTGTAAATTGTTATGCTACCTTCGGGTGTGTCCGTGAAATGCTGATCCGAGTCTAAATAAAGTGAAACATCATCGCCGTGAATTTCGATGCTTTCCAGACTGATTCCGGCAAAGGGAAAGAACTTGATCAAACCTCTCAGCCCTGAGGCAAAAGTGATCCTGGCCAGCCAGTTGTAGTTATTTTTTTCTTTTGAAAACCAGCGTTCAGCGTCCACGGCTCGTATGGGACCGAATAAATATTCAAGAAAATTAATTCCATGCACACCCGTTTCGGTAACAAATTTTTGATCATCTCGATGTCTTCTCAGAAAGTGGCATTCAACAAATTGGATGGATTCAAGATTATCAACCAGTCTCTTGAATTTCTGATTCAGTGGTGAATATCGTCGGTTGAAGGCCACGACACTTCTCGGATTAACCATGGTTGACAGTTTTCGGGCCTCCTGATAATTTTTTCCCGGAGGTTTCTCACACAGAAGTGGTAAATCGCGCTCACTGATCGTCCGCAGGATTCGTCCAACAGCCTGGCGGTTGACCACCACACTGACCGCATCGATGTTTGAATCCTGCATAAGTTCATCAAGGTTCGTGTAAATATGGGGGATACCCCATTTTTTGGCCGCACGTTCGGATTTTGACCGGGTTCGATTCCAGATTCCGCACAGGTTCAATTTATGCTTCAAAGCCTTGGAATGAAGGGTAGGAAGATGGTATTCAACCGCCCACTGTCCCGCACCGACCAAGGCTAAATTTATTTTTCGCTTTTTTGGCATTTATTTCAACGACGACTGTCGGTTATTCTGTCAGCATCGGCTCGGACAGCTCCTTTTCCAGTAACCATTCCTTATCAAAAGCGGCATGCTTGATAATATAGCGATTTTCGGTATAGCTAACGTGTATTCGGCCCTTATCATCGAGGATCGCTGACGGATAAGAGTATTCACCATCACCATGAACGATATCCCGCATGGCAAACCAGGATTGGGTATTGTCTTTTGACAGGGCAACTGTTAGGTGATTGCGATTGACCGGCGACGGATTATAAACCAGCAGGACCTCTCCGGACGGCAGCCTTACAAGATCCAACGCACTGTTGGGATTCGACAGTTTTGTGGGTGTGCAAATCGACCAACTCAATCCGTTGTTATAGGAGAGGCTTTTGTAAATACAACCCTGATTGGTGCGGCTAAACATCAAATATGTTGATTGCTCAAGATGCAGGAGTGTCGGCTGAATGGCTTTGGTTCTGGCCATGGTTTCCGCGATCAGTTTTCCTGCCAGGGGAGATTTCCAATCGTCGTATACCAATACATAAGGGCAGATCTCGCCCTCGTGATATAAAGGAAAAAGGATCTGATTCTTCTTGTTGATGATGGGACGGGTCTTAGCCATGAATCCAATCTGGTGGACAAACAGGGTCGGCGGCGTCCAGGTCTTACCATGGTCTGTGGTGCTCGAATAGAAGATCTGGCCCTTGGCCCAGGATTCCTCCAGTAATGCGGAAAAGACGATATGGATCTCTTTACCGTCCATTGTCCATATGACCGGATTGCCGAGTCCCATTCCGTGGAAGTCAAACAGAGTTTCATCCGGTCCCCATTCAGTGTCATTTTGGCCTTTGCGGGAGATTTTGATAACTGTTTCCATGGATGTTTCGTAAGGACATTCATACCAAACACACCAAAGATCTTTATCATTCGTCTGTACAATCGAAGAGCAGTGAACGATGGCCGGCTCTTTTGTAATTTCCCGAATCGTTTTGATTTCGAATGTCATAAGACCACCTTATCTGCTATGAAATTTCACGAAGCTAAACAGCGAACCGCAGTTCAGCGTTTAGGGAATCAGAGAAAATATCCTATATGAAACATTAAGTTTCTTGTGCAATCAGACTCGACGCTCGCGGCGCTCATTGGATCACCGATTCGGTTATAATGGAAGCAAACCGCGATTGCGTTCACATATGCGAACAGTTTTCGTTATATTGGAAAATTGATGCCGTATCTGGTAGCGATTGTCAAGAAAAAATTTATTGGATTTTGACTCATTTAAGGGTGAAGATAAAAATAGAAAACAATTTGCCGGGATTATTTCTTGACAATTTTTGGCCTTCAGGTCTATGTATTTTCGTCTTTAGTTAAGTTGATACGATCTAATATTCCAAAGGAGAAGACACCATGGCAGATACCAAAAACAGTCAGCAGATTTCGCTGCAAAACCGGCTCATCGGCCGCCTGCCGAAAGTCGGGATTCGCCCGACAATCGACGGTCGGCTCGGCGGTATAAGAGAATCGCTTGAGAACCAGGTCATGGCGATGGCAAACGCCACCGCTGAGTTCATTTCTGACAACTGCAAATACCCTTTCGGACTGCCGGTCGAATGTGTTGTTGCGGATCGCTGCATCGGCGGTGTTGCGGAAGCGGCCCTGGCCCAGGAAAAGTTTGAACGCGAAGGCGTTGCGGTTTCCCTAACCGTGACACCTTGCTGGTGTTATGGTTCCGAAACCATGGATATGGACCCGAATATTCCCAAAGCCATTTGGGGATTTAACGGAACCGAGCGCCCGGGTGCAGTCTATCTGGCTGCAACCCTTGCCGCCCACAATCAGAAAGGCCTGCCGGCCTACAGCATTTATGGTCGCGACGTTCAGGACTCGGATGATACGAGCATTCCAAATGATGTCCGCGAAAAAATACTGCAATTTGTCCGCAGCAGTATTGCCGTGGGTTGCATGAAGGGAACCTCGTATCTTTCCCTCGGTTCAGTTTCCATGGGGATTGCCGGATCTATCGTCAATGAGGCATTTTTCCAAAATTATCTCGGTATGCGCAACGAATATGTGGACATGTCGGAGTTCGTCCGGCGCCTGGAGGAAGATATTTATGATCCGTCTGAATTCGAGCGCGCCCTGAGCTGGGTGAAGGAAAACTGCAAAGAGGGACCCGATAACAATCCAGCGAAATTACAGAAGTCCCGGGCAGCAAAGGACAAAGATTGGCAAACATCGATAAAGATGACCCTGATTGCCAGAGATCTAATGATCGGCAATCCGCGTCTGGCCGACCTGGGTTTTGGGGAAGAGGCCCTGGGTCACAATGCCCTGGCCGCCGGATTTCAGGGACAGCGACAATGGACCGATCACTTTCCCAACGGTGATTTTATGGAAACTTTCCTCAATTCATCTTTTGACTGGAACGGCACTCGTCAGCCCTATATCTTTGCCACCGAAAACGACAGCTTAAACGGAGTGGCCATGCTGTTTGGCCATTTGCTGACCGGAACCGCTCAGATTTTTGCAGACGTGCGTACCTACTGGAGTGCGGAGGCCATTCAGCGCGTCACCGGCAAAAGCTTAACCGGCCTGGCAGAAAATGGGTTGATCCACCTGATCAATTCAGGCTCAGCAGCCCTGGACGGCACGGGGGAACAGATTAAAAACGGTAAACCTGCCATTAAGCCCTTTTGGGAAATCACACCGCAAGAAGTCGCAACCTGTTTGTCGGCGACAGAATTCAGACCGGCCAGCCTGGAATACTTTCGGGGGGGCGGATTTTCGACGGATTTCCTCACCCAGGGAGATATGCCGGCAACGATGTCCAGAGTCAATCTGGTCAAAGGACTCGGCCCGGTCCTTCAGATAGCCGAAGGATTCACTTACGCCACACCGCAGGATGTCCACGATGTTTTAGATGAGCGCACCGATCCAACCTGGCCCACGACTTGGTTTGCGCCCTGCCTGACCGGTAGTGGCGCTTTTAAAGATACCTATTCGGTCATGGCAAATTGGGGCGCGAATCATGGTGCGATCTCCTACGGTCATATTGGATCGGATCTAATTACGATGGCCTCCATGCTGCGAATTCCGGTGTGTATGCACAATGTGGATGAAGATAAAATTTTCAGACCCAGTGCCTGGAATGCCTTTGGCATGGATCCGGAAGGGGCGGATTATCGCGCCTGTGAAAATTTTGGACCGATGTACAAGTAGAACGTAGGTTCATCTTTGTGTTTTTTGCGCCTTTTTGCGGCCATATCAATATTCAACCGTTACGAGATCGCAACTATGTCCGAAACCATCAATTTCCTCGCAATAGATTTGGGAAGCTCCAGCGGTCGCGCCATATTGGGTCGCTGGGACGGTCAACACCTCAAATTAGAAGAAATTCATCGCTTCCCCAATGAACCGGTCACCATCCAGGGGCATCAACATTGGGATGTGCTGCGTCTGTGGCACGAAATCAAAAGCGGAATCGCCCGTTATGCGCATCGTTTCAAGCGCCCGCTTTGCAGTATCGGGGTGGATACCTGGGGTGTGGATTTCGCACTTCTGGACCGTCGTGGCAATCTCTTGGGCAATCCGTATCACTACCGTGATGGTCGTACGGACGGCATGCTGGAACTTGCTTTCCAACAGATGCCGCGTCGACGAATTTTTGAGCACACCGGCAATCAATTCATGCAGTTTAACACCCTTTACCAGCTCCTGAGCATGGCACACAAAAATGATCCCCAGTTGGAAACCGCCGATACATTGTTGATGATGCCCGATCTTTTTCACTATTGGCTCACCGGCTGCAAGACAACCGAGTTCAGTATTGCCACAACCAGCCAGATGTACGACATCCGGCAGCGACATTGGGCGACGCCTGTCTTAGCCCAATTAAATATTCCTGATGATATATTGCCTGCCGTTGTTTCCCCCGGAACCGTTGTGGGCCAATTACCGCAGGCGCTGAGGGACGAAACCGACCTTCGTCAATCCGTCAATATCGTCACGCCGGCCAGCCACGACACATCCAGCGCTATCGCCGCCATACCTGGTCTGGATGACCATAGCGTTTTCATCAGCAGCGGTACCTGGAGCCTGGTGGGCGTCGAGATCCCGGAGCCCATTGTTAACGATCAGGCACTGGCGCTGAACTACACCAATGAAGGCGGTATCGACAATGCCGTCAACCTGCAGAAAATACTGACCGGCCTTTGGCTGCTCCAGGAAAGCCAACGGCAATGGCAACGTGAAGGTCACCCTCACTCCTGGGATGAGCTGCTGGCATTGGGCCAACAGGCCGAGCCATTCCAAAGCCTGATTGATCCCGATGCCGCTGATTTTCTCAATCCCATGGATATGCCTGCAGCCATTCGGGCATTTTGCCGCAGGTCAGGTCAGCCGGAGCCCGGTAATGCGGGGGCAATAATTCGCTGCTGTCTGGAAAGTCTGTCGTTGAACTACCGCCAGGCGTTGAAGGACCTGGAGAGGCTGACGGGCAAACCCCTGCAAACGATCCGTGTTGTCGGCGGCGGCAGCCGCAATCATCTGCTTTGTCAATTTACCGCCGATGCCTGCCAACGGCCGGTGGTTACCGGACCGGTCGAGGCCACCGCCCTGGGCAATGTATTACTCCAGGCCATTGCTACCGGTCACCTTCCGGATATCGCCACCGGACGTAAGGCAATCGCAGCTTCCTTTGAGCAGCAATACTTCGAACCGGGTTCTAAAAATATTTGGGATGATGCCTATGGCCGATTCGAGAAGCTCAAACCTGAAAGGCAGGGTTGAACTTAAGGATCTTAGCTGCTATACGTGGTTGCCTTGAGCGCTTTTGGATATCGACCCTGGTTTGACGCAACCCCTTAAGGTGTTGATATATTACCTGAAATGAACGCCCTTTTGACCATTATGAAGACATTACTAAATGATTAAAAACAACTACTAACCATATGGATGAGTTCTGAATATACTCCTGGTGGAAGTCAGAGCCCAAGGTTTAACGAATTTACGACGAAACTAAAAAACACCAGGGATAATGGAGCAATATCGTGCCAAAGCTAACCTATGAAGAGGAAATCGAATTAAAGAAATCTGCTGTTGCAATTCGCAAAAATGTTCTCAGGATGATCAGGGCCGGCCGTGCGGGCCATGTCGGCGGCGCGCTTTCTTGCACCGACATCATGACGGCCCTTTATTTCAAAATCATGCGGGTCGACCACCAAAAACCGGATTGGCCCGATCGGGACCGCTTCGTGCTTTCAGCCGGTCATAAATGTCTGGCCCTTTATGGGACCTTGGCGGAAAAGGGGTTTTTTGAGAAATCGCTGCTGGATACATACGGCGAACTCTGCACGAAATTGGGCGGGCATCCCGACATGCATAAACTGCCCGGGGTCGAAACCAACACCG
>Ga0316192_10001260_pt1 | contig 18560 bp, 25 predicted proteins | sample MerIslwburrow_MG_FD_204931 | JGI IMG/M metagenome (GOLD analysis project Ga0316192, IMG submission 204931) | Coastal sediment microbial communities from Maine, United States - Merrow Island worm burrow | ecosystem: Environmental > Aquatic > Marine > Coastal > Sediment | place: USA: Maine...
GTTTAAACCAGAACGCGATGGGCTGTTTTGTGCAGCCATTTTCGGACCGGTAAAAGACTACGAATGCCTGTGCGGCAAGTACAAGCGCATGAAGCACCGTGGTGTGGTCTGCGAGAAATGCGGTACCGAGGTCACCCTGACCAAGGTTCGTCGTGAACGCATGGCCCACATCGAATTGGCCAGCCCGGTCGCCCACATCTGGTTCCTCAAGTCGCTGCCTTCCCGCATCGGCCTGATGCTGGATATGACCCTGCGTGATATCGAGCGGATTCTTTACTTTGAATCTTACGTCGTACTCGACCCGGGCATGACTGATCTCGAGCGTGGACAGCTGCTGACTGATGAGCAGTACCTCGACACGATGGAGCAGTGGGGCGATGAGTTCGATGCCAAGATGGGTGCGGAAGCCATTTATTACCTGCTACGCAACATTGACCTGAAAGAAGAAGAATTGCGGCTTCGCGATGACATTGGCGCTACCCGTTCAGTCACCAAGCTGAAACGGCTTTCCAAGCGTATCAAGCTGGTTGAGGCTTTCATAGATTCCGGTAATCGTCCGGAATTCATGATCATGACCGTGCTGCCAGTATTGCCTCCCGATCTTCGTCCGCTGGTTCCGTTGGATGGCGGTCGGTTCGCAACCTCGGATCTCAACGATCTCTATCGGCGCACGATCAACCGTAACAACCGCCTGAAGCGTCTGCTTGAACTCAATGCACCGGACATCATCGTGCGAAATGAGAAGCGCATGCTGCAGGAAGCCGTTGATGCGTTGCTGGATAACGGCCGCAGAGGTCGCGCGATCACGGGTACCAATAAGCGTCCGCTGAAATCTCTTGCCGATATGATCAAGGGTAAGCAGGGGCGTTTCCGTCAGAACCTGCTGGGTAAGCGGGTTGATTACTCCGGTCGTTCAGTGATTGTGGTTGGACCGAAGCTCAGACTTCATGAGTGCGGGTTACCGAAAAAAATGGCGCTGGAGCTGTTCAAGCCGTTCATTTTCAGCAAGCTGCAGCGCCGCGGTATGGCCGCCACCATCAAGGCAGCCAAGAAGCTGGTCGAAGCTGAACGGGCGGAAGTCTGGGATATCCTCTCAGAAGTGATCCGTGAGCATCCGGTACTTCTTAACCGAGCGCCGACGCTTCATCGTTTGGGCATCCAGGCATTTGAGCCGGTACTCATCGAGGGTAAAGCCATTCAGCTTCATCCGCTGGTCTGCACCGCGTTTAACGCCGACTTTGATGGCGATCAGATGGCCGTTCACGTGCCGCTGTCCGTTGAAGCGCAGCTGGAAGCACGCGCCTTGATGATGTCTACCAACAACATCCTGTCACCCGCCAATGGCGAGCCGATTATCGTTCCGACGCAAGACGTGGTGCTGGGTCTGTATTACATGACCCGCCATCTCGAAGGCGCGCGAGGGGAGGGCATGTACTTCAGTGATATTGATGAAGTACACCGGGCATTCGAAAACAAGAAAATCGATCTGCACGCCCGCATCAAGGTGCGGATTGACGAGACCATTATTTCCGAGCATGGCGAGGAGCGTCATGAGACCAACCTGGTGGACACCACCGTGGGCAGGGCTCTGCTGGCTGAGATTCGCCCGTCAGGAATGCCGTTTCGTCTGCTCAATGAGACACTGAAGAAAAAGCAGATCTCAGGTCTGATCAACTCCTGCTATCGCCGTCTCGGCCTGAAGAAGTCTGTCGTATTTGCTGACAAGCTGATGTACACCGGTTTCCACTTCGCCACCAAGGCAGGTGTTTCAATCGGCATCGATGACCTGATGGTGCCTGACGAGAAGAAGGGCATTCTGGACGATGCTGAAGCTGAAGTCGTCGAGATTCAGAACCAGTATGTATCTGGTCTCGTCACCTCAGGTGAGCGGTACAACAAGGTGGTTGATATCTGGTCACGTACTAATGAACTGGTGGCCCGCGCCATGATGAAGCGCATGGGTAAGGAATTCGTTACGAATGCTGCCGGTGAACAAGTGGCGCAGGATTCCATGAACTCCATCTTCATCATGGCAGACTCAGGCGCTCGTGGTTCCGCTGCGCAGATCAGGCAGCTGGCCGGTATGCGAGGCCTGATGGCGAAACCTGATGGTTCCATCATTGAAACGCCGATCACTGCCAACTTCCGCGAAGGCCTGGACGTTCTGCAGTACTTTATCTCTACACACGGTGCCCGTAAGGGTCTGGCAGACACCGCGCTGAAAACCGCCAACTCGGGTTACCTGACCCGTCGCCTGGTGGATGTGGCGCAGGATCTGGTCACTACCGAAGTGGACTGCAAGACCGACAGAGGCGTCACCATGCAACCGATCGTTGAAGGCGGTGATGTTGTTGAACCGTTGAGTGAACGTGTACTGGGCCGGATGGTGGCGGAAGATGTTCTCAAGCCGGGAACCGACGAAGTGCTCTGTCCGCGTAACACCCTGCTTGATGAGCAGATGGTCGAAATGCTGGAAGAGAAAGGTGTCGACCGCATGTACGTTCGTTCGACCATTACCTGTGAAACCCGTCATGGCGTCTGCGCCTCCTGCTACGGTCGTGACCTGGCGCGTGGGCACATCGTCAATATCGGTGAGGCGGTAGGCGTTATTGCCGCCCAGTCGATTGGTGAGCCGGGTACCCAGCTGACCATGCGTACGTTCCACATCGGTGGCGCCGCTTCCAGGGCAGCCGCGGTGGATCACATCCAGGTTAAATCAAGCGGCAGTGTCCGTTTACATAATATGAAAACGGTCGAAAATGTGGACAAGAAGCTGGTGGCGGTTTCCCGCTCCGGTGAATTGTCGGTTATCGATGACCATGGCCGCGAACGTGAACGTTACAAAGTGCCTTATGGTGCGATAATTTCGGTTCGCGACGAAGAAGCTGTGACGGCTGGCGATGTCACCGCAACATGGGATCCGCACACGCATCCGATCGTTACGGAAGTGAAAGGCACGGTGGGCTTCCACGAGTTTATCGATGGCGTTACCGTCAATGAGCACCTGGACGATATCACTGGCCTGACGAGCCTGATTATCACCGATCCAAAACAGCGTGGCAGCGCAGGTAAGGACCTGCGTCCGATGATCAGCCTGGCCGACGCCAAGGGCAAAGAGCTGTTCCTGGCCGGCACCGAAATCCCTGCACACTATTTCCTGCAGGCAGGCTCTATTGTCCAGATGCAGGACGGGCAGGAAGTCAACGTGGGTGACGTGCTGGCACGTATTCCGCAGGAATCTTCCAAGACCCGTGATATTACCGGTGGTCTGCCCCGGGTTGCCGACCTGTTCGAAGCGCGCAAGCCGAAAGAACCGTCCATCCTGGCGGAAGTTTCCGGCATCGTCAGCTTTGGCAAGGACACCAAGGGCAAGCAGCGGCTTGTAATCACCATGGACGACGGGGAAACCTACGAAGAGCTGATTCCGAAATGGCGCCATGTGATCGTGTTCGAAGGTGAACGTGTTGAGAAGGGTGAGACCATCGTGGATGGCGAACCCAACCCGCATGATATTTTGCGTCTGCTGGGTGTAGAAGCCCTGGACGAGTACCTGGTGAAAGAAATCCAGGACGTTTACCGCCTGCAGGGTGTGAAAATCAACGATAAGCACATCGAAGTCATTGTTCGGCAGATGCTACGCAAAGCCGAAATCATGGACGGCGGCGACACGCGCCTGCTCCGTGGTGAGCAACTTGATGTCGCAAGGGTGCTGGAAGAGAATGCCATTGCCCATAAAGATGATGTACGTCCTGCGGAATACCAGCGAGTTTTACTGGGCATTACCAAGGCGTCCCTGGCAACAGAGTCGTTTATTTCAGCGGCATCGTTCCAGGAAACCACCCGCGTGCTTACGGAAGCAGCGGTGCGTGGCACAACCGATCACCTGCGTGGTTTGAAAGAAAACGTGATTGTGGGTCGGTTGATTCCAGCCGGTACGGGTATGGCTTACCACAATTCGCGCAAGCATCAGCCAGAGGAAGAGGCCGAGATCGATCTCGCCGCGCTGGCCACGGCTATCGCAGCGGAAGAGTTTGCCAGCCTCGAAAGCGCCTCCGAGAAAGACAGCTAACGGAGCTCCAATCCATTAGCTGAGCAGTAAAAAATCCCGGCGAGGACGGTTTTTCCGCAGGAAAAGAAGCCCTCGCCGGGATTTTTTACGGATTCCCATAAAGGACACTTGCATTCTGCGGAACATTCTGGCATCCTTCTCCGGCTAACAGATGCAACCCCTTCCAAAAGAAGGGCCGTGCGGTAAAAAGACCGTTACGGAGAGCCGATGTCGCCGGCGCGTGGGCCGGACTCAACGGCGCCCAATCCCGAATAGATACACGGGGGTTGGGCGTTTGGCATTATCTGAATCGGGTGTTTTTATACACCAAACCTGGTGGTCGAGACGTAATCGACTGCCTTTTAATTTGTCAGGACTAAGGAAATTATGGCGACGATCAACCAACTCGTACGCAAGCCTCGCAAAGACAAAGCTTACAAGAGCAATGTTCCTGCGCTGGAAGGCTGCCCGCAGAAGCGCGGTGTTTGTACCCGTGTTTACACAACCACACCGAAGAAACCGAACTCAGCTCTTCGCAAAGTTGCACGTGTGCGTTTGACGAATGGCTATGAAGTGACAAGTTACATCGGTGGTGAAGGTCATAACCTCCAGGAGCACAGCGTGGTCCTGATCAGGGGTGGCCGTGTCAAGGATTTGCCTGGTGTGAGGTATCACACGGTTCGCGGAAGCCTCGACACCGCTGGTGTGAGCGATCGTCGGCAAGGCCGTTCTAAATACGGCGCCAAACGGCCCAAAAACTAACCCTCACTGACGAAGCAAACAAACGGAAAGCGAACATGTCCAGAAAGCATACAAACTACACACGTGAGATTCTGCCCGATCCCAAGTTTCAGAGCGAATTGATCACGCGTTTCATCAACATGGTCATGACCAGTGGCAAGAAGTCTGTCGCGGAGAAGATTGTCTACGGCGCTATCGACACTATCAGCGAGAAAAACAAAACGGCCGATGCGATCGAGCTTGTCGAAAAAGCCCTGGAGCACGTCAGCCCGATGGTTGAGGTTAAATCCCGCCGGGTGGGTGGTGCTACCTACCAGGTGCCTGTCGAAGTGCGTCCAAAAAGGCGTCAGACACTGGCCATGCGCTGGATTATCGATGCAGCGCGTAAGCGTGGTGAAAAGAGCATGCCCAACCGCCTCGCGGGTGAGTTGCTGGATGCCGTTGAGCAGCGTGGAACCGCGGTTAAAAAACGCGAAGACACTCACCGCATGGCTGAAGCTAACAAGGCGTTTGCGCATTACCGCTGGTAAGCGCGATCAACAACAGAATTTATTGAGGTTAAGACAGTGGCCCGTACTACACCCATTGAGCGTTATCGGAATATCGGCATCATGGCTCACATTGATGCCGGCAAGACGACGACCACTGAGCGCATCCTGTTTTACACCGGTGTTTCACACAAGATCGGTGAAGTGCACGATGGCAACGCAACCATGGACTGGATGGAGCAGGAGCAGGAGCGTGGAATCACGATCACGTCCGCTGCGACCACCTGTTTCTGGAGTGGTATGGATCAGCAGTTCGCCGAACATCGCATCAACATCATCGACACGCCGGGACACGTCGACTTCACCATTGAAGTAGAGCGTTCATTGCGCGTGCTTGATGGCACAGTCGCTGTTTTCTGCGCTGTAGGCGGTGTTCAGCCACAGTCAGAGACGGTCTGGCGCCAGGCTACCCGTTATAGCGTTCCGCGTATGGCTTTCGTCAACAAGATGGATCGTACCGGTGCCGATTTCATGCGGGTCGTTGAGCAGATCAAAGAGCGTCTGGGCGCTCGCGCGGTCCCCATTCAGTTGCCCATCGGGGCTGAAGAGGATTTCGAAGGCATCGTGGATCTGGTGCGCATGCAGGCCATCTACTGGAATGCTGAAGACCAGGGTACGACATACGATGCCCGCGAGATTCCTGAGCATTTGCAGGCGGAAGCTGAATCAGCCCGTGAGTACATGGTTGAGTGTGCTGCCGAAGCGAACGAAGAATTGATGGAGGCCTACCTGGAAGATGGTGAGCTGAGTAACGAGCAGATCATCGAAGGTTTGCGTGTCGGCACCCTGGCCAACGATATCGTTCCCTGTGTCTGTGGAACGGCGTTCAAAAACAAGGGTGTGCAGGCGATGCTGGACAAGGTGATTGAGTTGATGCCTTCTCCGCTGGATGTGCCCGCCATTACCGGTATCAACGAAGATGAGTCTGAAGGCGTGCGAAGCAGTTCAGATGATGAGCCGTTCGCGGCGCTGGCATTCAAGATTGCGACTGATCCCTACGTGGGCACGTTGACATTTTTCCGTGTTTACTCCGGAGTGCTGAAATCTGGTGACACCGTATTCAACCCGGTCAAGAGTAAAAAAGAGCGCGTCGGTCGTATTCTCCAGATGCACTCCAACTCCCGGGAAGAGATCAAGGAAGTGCGGGCTGGCGATATCGCTGCCGCGGTTGGTCTCAAGAACATGACGACGGGCGACACGCTGAGTGACCTGAACGACATTATTACGCTGGAGCGGATGGATTTCCCCGATCCGGTCATTTCCGTAGCCGTTGAGCCCAAGACCAAGGCTGACCAGGAAAAAATGGGCGTAGCGCTGGGTAAGTTGGCGCAGGAAGATCCGTCTTTTCGTGTTCACACGGATGAAGAATCCGGCCAGACCATTATCTCCGGCATGGGTGAGTTGCACCTGGATATCATCGTCGATCGCATGAAGCGTGAGTTCAAGGTTGAAGCCAATGTGGGTCGTCCACAGGTGGCTTACCGCGAAACGATTCGCAAGGCGGTTGAGGCCGAAGGCAAGTTTGTCAAACAGTCCGGCGGTCGTGGTCAATACGGTCACGTCAAGATCAAGCTGGAGCCGATGGAGCAGGGCGGTGGGTACGAATTTGAAAATGCCATCGTTGGTGGTGTTGTGCCGCGCGAGTACATCAGCTCGGTGGATAAAGGTATCCAGGAGCAGGTCGGAAACGGCGTGATCGCAGGTTACCCGGTAGTCGACGTGAAGGTTACCTTGTATGACGGTTCCTATCACGAGGTGGATTCAAACGAAATGGCCTTCAAGGTAGCTGGCTCCATGGCTTTCAAGAATGCAGCCATTATTGCCAACCCGGTTTTACTTGAGCCTCTGATGAAGGTTGAAGTTGTGACGCCTGAAGATTACATGGGCGATGTAATGGGTGACCTTAATCGTCGCCGCGGCATCGTGCAGGGTATGGAAGACGGTCCGGCAGGCAAAGTGATCAACGCACACGTGCCGTTGTCCGAGATGTTCGGTTATGCAACCGACCTGAGGTCACAGACCCAGGGCCGCGCAACCTACACCATGGAATTCGATCACTACGCCGAAGCGCCGGCCAGTGTTGCTGAAGAAATTGTCAAGAAAACTGCCTGACCTGTTGGGCATAACGAATAGATAGATTGAAGAGGATCGATCGATGTCAAAAGAAAAGTTCGAACGTACAAAGCCCCACGTAAACGTGGGAACGATTGGTCACGTGGATCACGGCAAGACGACGCTGACGGCGGCGATGACGAAGGTCTGTGCCGAAGCGCGCGGTGGTGAGGTGAAGGCCTTTGACCAGATCGATAACGCACCGGAAGAGCGTGAACGCGGTATCACGATTGCCACGGCGCACGTGGAATACGAATCAGACAAGCGTCACTACGCGCACGTTGATTGCCCGGGTCACGCGGATTATGTGAAGAACATGATCACGGGTGCGGCGCAGATGGACGGAGCGATTCTGGTGGTATCCGCGGCTGACGGTCCGATGCCACAGACGCGTGAGCACATTCTGCTGGCGCGCCAGGTCGGTGTTCCGTACATCCTGGTGTACATGAACAAAGCCGACATGGTGGACGACGAAGAGCTGCTGGAACTGGTTGAGATGGAAATCCGTGAGCTGTTGAGCTCGTATGATTTCCCGGGTGATGACACCCCGATCATCACGGGTTCTGCGCTGAAAGCACTGGAAGGCGAAGATTCAGAGATGGGTGTGCAGTCAGTGCTGAAGCTGATTGACGAGATGGATGAATACATTCCACAGCCAGAGCGTGATACGGACAAGCCGTTTCTGCTGCCGATCGAGGACGTGTTCTCGATATCAGGCCGCGGCACGGTGGTGACCGGACGTGTTGAGCGCGGAGTGATCAAGGTGGGTGAGGAAGTCGAGATTGTCGGCATCAAGGAGACCACCAAGACGACGTGTACGGGTGTGGAGATGTTCCGCAAGTTGCTGGACGAAGGCCGTGCGGGCGACAACGTAGGTGTGTTGCTGCGAGGCACGAAGCGTGACGAGGTTGAACGTGGGCAGGTACTCGCGCACGTGGGATCGATCACGCCGCACACGAAATTCGAGGCTGAGGTATACATTCTGTCGAAAGACGAGGGTGGACGTCACACGCCGTTCTTCAAGGGCTACCGTCCGCAGTTTTACTTCCGTACGACGGACGTAACGGGAGCGTGCGAGTTGCCAGAAGGTGTGGAGATGGTCATGCCGGGTGACAACGTGCAGATGCAGGTGTCCCTGATTGCACCGATCGCGATGGAAGAAGGCTTGCGTTTCGCTATTCGCGAAGGCGGCCGGACCGTTGGCGCCGGTGTTGTAGCCAAGATCCACGAGTAAACGAGCAAAGCGAGTAAGAAAATGGCAGACCAGAGAATTCGCATCCGACTGAAAGCCTTCGATCACCGTTTGATCGATCGTTCAGCGGCTGAGATCGTGGAAACCGCGAAGAGGACAGGCGCCCAGGTGCTTGGACCGATACCCTTGCCCACGAGGATTGAGCGACACACTGTGTTGACTTCACCCCATGTGAACAAGGATGCGCGAGACCAGTACGAGACCCGTACGCACAAGCGCCTGATGGATATCGTGGATCCCAATGACAAGACCGTGGATGCACTGATGAAGCTGGACCTGGCTGCTGGTGTAGACGTACAGATCAAGCTGTACTGATCGCCAGGGCAAACCGGAAAGAAGGCAGAGCAATGAAGATTGGATTAATTGGACGCAAACGAGGCATGACCCGGGTCTTTACCGAAGAAGGCAATAGTGTGCCGGTCACGGTGATCGAGGTCAGCCCGAACCGTGTGACTCAGGTGAAGAACGAAGACACCGACGGTTACAACTCGGTCCAGGTCACTATTGGGGTACGTCGGGCCAACCTGGTGAACAAACCGGTTGCCGGACACTACGCCAAGGCGGGAGTCGAAGCGGGCGAAGGGCTGTGGGAATTACGCATGCCTGAAGGTGAAGAAGTTGAGGCGGGCTCCGAGCTTAAAGTCGATATGTTCGAAGCAGGTGAGTTGGTCGATGTAACCGGAACCAGTAAAGGTAAAGGTTTCGCCGGCGGCGTGAAACGCCACAACTTCAGCATGCAGGATGCAACGCACGGCAACTCTCTGGCTCACCGTGCGCCCGGCTCTATCGGGCAGTGCCAGACGCCGGGCCGCGTATTCAAGGGTAAGAAAATGGCCGGACACATGGGCGACGAACGTGTGACTACGCAGAACCTGGAAGTGGTTCGTGTTGACTCAGAGCGTAACCTGCTTCTGATCAAGGGCGCAGTCCCCGGTGCAGCCGGTGGTGCGGTAGTGGTTCGTCCTTCCGTGAAGGCTTACCAGTAAAGGTTTGATGGAGAAATGAGCATGCAACTCTCAGTAGCAGGCGGCAAAGACATCAAGGTGTCTGAAACAACCTTTGGAAGGGTTTTTTCCGAAGCGTTGGTTCACCAGGTTGTGACCGCCTACCTGGCCGGTGGACGTGCCGGAACCAAGGCCCAGAAAAATCGCTCGGCCGTTCGCGGCGGCGGTAGAAAGCCTTTCCGCCAGAAAGGAACGGGCCGGGCGCGCGCGGGAACGATTCGCAGCCCCATCTGGCGCGGTGGCGGCAGGACTTTTGCGGCGACCCCACGGGATCATTCACAGAAGGTCAACAAAAAGATGTATCGCGGTGCGATGCAGGCCATTCTGTCCGAACTCGTCAGGCAGGAGCGTCTGATCGTCGTTGATTCACTGGATGTGAAGGAGCCGCGTACAGCCGCAATGATTAGCCAGTTGGCTGACCTCGGGTTCGAAACGGGCCTGATTGTAACCAGTGAGCTGGACGAAAACGTATACCTGGCATCCCGTAATGTTCCGGGAGTCTACACGCTGGATGTTTCAGGAATTGACCCGGTTAGCCTGGTGGCTGCCGACAAAGTGATCATGACTGTCGAAGCAGTTGAAAAGATCCAGGAGTGGCTGGGATGAACAACGATCGTTTGTACCAGGTATTGCTTTCACCGCGCGTCACGGAAAAAACGACGCAGGTGGGAGAGGACAGTAATCAGTATGTTTTCCATGTAGTCAATGACGCCAGCAAGTCTGAGGTCAAAGGCGCAGTAGAGCTGCTGTTCGACGTCAGTGTGGAATCGGTCCGCATGGTCGTCGTAAAAGGTAAAACCAAGTCTTTTCGCCAGCGCCCTGGTAAGCGCAGCGATTGGAAGAAGGCGTACGTTCGCGTTCAGGAAGGTCAGGTTATCGACTTTCTGGGCGGGGAATCAGTTTAAGGACAAATAGTCATGGCAATTGTTAAGGCAAAACCAACATCGCCAGGACGCCGAGGTGTCGTTCAGGTCAAGCATCCGCACTTGCATAAAGGTGCGCCGTTTTCTGGCCTGCTGGAGAAAAAATCCAAAACCGGTGGCAGAAACAATACCGGAAGGATTACCACTCGTCATCGCGGCGGTGGTCACAAACAACACTATCGCGTCATCGATTTCAAGCGTGATAAGGATGGTATCGTCGGTCGCGTAGAGCGTATCGAGTACGATCCGAATCGGACGGCTCACATCGCATTGGTGCTGTATGCAGACGGCGAACGTCGCTACATTATTGCGCCGAAGAGCCTGCGTTCAGGCGACCAGGTCATCAGCGGACGTGAAGCAGCAATCAAGCCGGGCAATTGCCTGCCGCTGCGGAACATTCCGATGGGTTCCGTTGTTCACTGCGTAGAGATGAAACCCGGTAAGGGCGCTCAGATCGCACGCAGCGCAGGCGCCGCAGTGCAACTGATTGCACGAGAAGGCCAATACGCAACATTGCGTCTGCGGTCCGGGGAGATGCGTAAAGTTCCTTCCCGCTGTCGCGCAACCATCGGTGAGGTGTCTAATTCCGAGCACAATCTTGAGAAGCTGGGTAAGGCCGGCGCCAAACGGTGGAGAGGCGTGCGTCCGACCGTCCGTGGTGTCGCCATGAACCCGGTGGACCATCCGCACGGTGGTGGCGAGGGGCGTACGTCCGGTGGACGTCACCCGGTTTCACCCTGGGGTGTCCCGACGAAGGGATACAAAACCCGTAACAACAAGACTTCGGACAAGTTTATCGTCCGCAAGCGTTCAGGTAGATAACAGGTACCGCTATGCCACGTTCGATTAAGAAAGGACCGTTCATTGATCATCACCTCATGAAAAAGGTGACCGATTCCATTGCAACGAACAACAAGCGACCGATCAAGACCTGGTCACGCCGCTCCATGATCCTGCCGGATATGGTCGGCCTGACGATTGCGGTACATAACGGACGCCAGCATGTTCCGATCCTGATCGGTGATCAGATGATCGGCCACAAGCTGGGTGAATTCGCGGCTACCCGGACCTTCAGGGGTCACTCGGGTGACCGCAAGACGAAATAGGTGTTGCCATGCAAGCCACTGCATATTTGAAAAACGCGCGTATTTCAGCGCAAAAAGTACGCCTGGTAGCTGACCAGGTCCGGGGAATGCCTGTTGAAAAAGCGGAGCAGCTCCTGACCTTCAGCAACAAAAAGGCGGCGCACATCGTCAAGAAAGTACTGCTTTCTGCGATTGCCAACGCCGAGCACAACGAAGGCGCGGATATCGACGAGTTGACTGTGAGTACGATCATGGTCGATGAAGGTCCTACGTTTAAGCGCGGTCGCGCAAGAGCGAAGGGTCGCGGAACTCAAATTCTTAAACGCAACAGTCACATTACCGTGACGGTCGCCGACGAAAATACGGGACAAGCATAATGGGTCATAAGGTACATCCAATAGGGTTTCGCCTGGGTATCGCCAAGGACTGGAATTCAACATGGTTTGCTGAGAAAGGTGACTACGCTGAGCAGCTGAATTCGGACCTCAAGGTTCGTGAATACCTGCAAAAGCGCCTGGCTCAGGCTGCCGTCAGCAGAATTCAGATTGAGCGTCCGGCCAAGTCAGCCCGCATTACGATTCACACGGCCCGCCCTGGCATTGTCATTGGCAAGAAAGGTGAAGATATTGAAAAGCTGCGCCGCGACGTCAGTCAGTTGATGGGTGTTCCGACGCACATCACGGTCGCGGAAATCCGCAAGCCTGAACTGGACGCACAACTCGTTGCAGAGGGTATTGCCCAGCAGCTTGAGCGACGCATCATGTTCCGCCGCGCGATGAAACGCGCCGTTGGAAACTCCATGCGCCTGGGTGCCCTTGGTATCAAGGTTTGTGTTGGCGGTCGCCTCAATGGCGCCGATATCGCAAGAAGCGAATGGTACCGCGAAGGTCGCGTGCCCCTGCACACGCTGCGTGCTGATGTGGATTATGGTTTTGTTGAAGCCCAGACCACGTATGGCGTATTGGGTGTGAAGGTTTGGATCTATAAAGGCGAGGTTTTCGACCTTTACGGTTCAGACGGTGACAAAAAGCGCAACCCGGCGGTTGCGAGCTAGGAGACAGAGTAATGCTGCAGCCAAAGCGAACTAAATTCAGAAAGCAGCAGAAAGGCCGCAACCGTGGTCTGGCGCAGGTGGGTAACCGCGTCAGCTTTGGTGAGTATGGCCTGAAAGCGACGACCCGTGGTTTTGTCACCGCGCGTCAGATTGAAGCCGCTCGACGTGCGATTACTCGCTACGTTAAAAGGGGTGGCAAGCTGTGGATCCGCATTTATCCGGACAAGCCGATCTGTAAGAAGCCGGTCGAAGTCCGTATGGGTAAGGGTAAAGGTAATGTTGAGTACTGGGTGGCTCCGATTCAGCCCGGTCGCGTGTTGTATGAAATTCAGGGTGTGACGGAAGAGCAGGCCCGTGAAGCATTTCGACTTGCGTCCGCAAAGCTGGCCGTTCGCACCACCTTTGTTAAGAGGTCTGTGCTGTGATGAACGCGCAAGATATGAGAGAAAAGAACGAAAGTGAACTCCGCGATGAGCTGTCCGGCCTGTTGCGGGAGCAGTTCAACCTGAGGATGCAGCGTGGCATAGGCCAACTGGCTACGCCACACGACTTGCGCCGGGTGCGCAGGGACATTGCACGCATCAAGACGGTATTGAACGAGAAAACGAAGGGTAGTGAAGCATCATGAGCACGACCGAAACAGTAAGACGCACCAAAACGGGTCGCGTAACCAGCAACAAGGCGGATAAAACCGTCACCGTTATGCTGGAACGCCAGGTCAAGCATCCGCTGTATGGCAAGTACATCAAGCGCTCTACGAAAGTACATGCGCACGATGAAGCTAACAGCTGCGGTGAAGGCGACCTGGTCAAAATTTCAGAATGCCGTCCTCTTTCGAAAACGAAGAGTTGGCAAGTGGTAGAGATTTTGGAGCGCGCAAAATGATTCAGATGCAAAGCATGCTTTCAGCCGCCGATAACAGCGGTGCGCGTCGGGTCCAGTGCATTAAAGTACTGGGTGGCTCGAAGCGCCGGTATGCGCGAATTGGTGACGTGATCAAGGTCACGGTCAAAGAAGCCATTCCGCGCGGCAAGGTGAAGAAAGGTGAAGTTTACAACGCAGTAGTGGTGCGGACCCGTTCAGGCGTTCGTCGGGGTGATGGATCCCTGATTCGCTTTGATGGCAATGCCGCTGTTCTGCTTGATGCAAAACATGAGCCAATCGGCACCCGTATCTTCGGCCCGGTCACCCGCGAATTGCGCGGAGAGCGGTTCATGAAAATCGTTTCGCTTGCGCCTGAAGTGTTGTAAGCGGGAGACCAGGAATATGAAACGTATTAACAAGGGTGACGAAGTCATCGTAACCACCGGCCGGAGCAAGGGTCAGCGAGGACACGTTTTGCGTGTTGTCAGCGACAGCAAGCTGCTGGTCGAGAATGTGAACATGGTGAAAAAACACCAGAAGCCCAACCCGGCTATGAATCAGGCGGGCGGAATCGTGGAAAAGGAATCTCCAATCCATGTTTCCAATGTCGCCTTGTACAACCCGGGTACCGGCAAAGCCGATCGCGTGTCATTCAAGAATCTTGATGATGGCCGCAAGGTGCGTATTTTCAAATCCACCGGCGAAGCTGTGGATATTTAAGGATCGTAAGATGTCCAGACTACAGACTTATTATAAAGAGAACGTGATACCGCATTTGCTGGAGAAATTCAGCTATGAGAATGTCATGGAAGTGCCCAAGGTCACCAAGGTCACCCTGAACATGGGTGTTGGTGAAGCCGTTGGCGACAAGAAAGTCATGGCGCGTGCCGTTGGTGACATGGAAGCGATCGCCGGTCAGAAGGTTGTTGTTAACAACGCCAAGAGATCGGTCGCAAGCTTCAAGATTCGTGATGGCTGGCCGGTAGGATGCAAGGTGACGTTGCGTCGTGAACGGATGTATGAATTTCTCGATCGCCTGGTCAACATTGCCATCCCGCGTATTCGCGACTTTCGTGGCCTGAACCGGAAGTCGTTCGATGGCCGTGGCAACTACAGCATGGGCGTCAAAGAACAGATCATGTTCCCCGAGATCGATTACGATCAAATCGATGTGATCCGTGGCATGGATATCACCATAACCACCACGGCAAAGAACGATGAGGAAGCCCTGGCGTTGTTGCAAGCGTTCAGCTTTCCGTTCAAAGAAAGATAAGCGAAGGAATCACGATGGCTAAAGTATCAATGATAAATCGCGAGAAGCGCCGCACAAAGCTGGTAGCGAAGTACGCCAAGAAGCGCGCGGAACTCAAGGCGATTATTACGAATCCGAACGTGGATTTTGAAGTGCAGCAGGACGCAATATTCAGGCTGCAGAAACTGCCCCGGGATTCGAGCCCGGTTCGTCAGCGTAATCGCTGTGCGATTTCCGGACGCCCCCGTGGTTTCTATCGGAAATTTGGGTTGGGCCGTAACAAGTTGCGTGAAGCCGCCATGCGCGGTGACGTTCCTGGCCTCCGTAAGGCCAGCTGGTAAAGAGGAAGAAAATCATGAGCATGAGCGACCCGATTTCGGACATGCTGACGCGTATTCGCAACGCCCAGGCGGTGCAGAAGACGACAGTCAACATCCCTGCTTCCAAGGTGAAGAAGGGTATTGCAAAAGTATTGAAGGACGAAGGCTATATCAGTGATTTCCGTGACGCAGAAGTCGACGGAAAACCTGCACTGGAAGTGACCCTCAGGTATATGGAAGGCAGGGGTGTCATCGAGACCCTGAAACGCGCCAGCCGGCCCGGTCTGCGCCAGTATCGCGGCAAAGATGATTTGCCGAAGATCCTGAATGGACTGGGTGTTGCTGTGATCAGCACTTCGCAAGGCATCATGACCGACTCGGCCGCACGTGCTGCCGGTCAGGGTGGTGAAATCCTGTGCATCGTCACGTGATGCATTAAAGGATTAGGAGAAACACATGTCACGTATAGCAAAAGCTCCGATCGAACTGCCTTCCGGCGTTGAAATCAACGTCCAGGGTGGTGAAGTGAAGGTCAAGGGCCCCAAAGGTAACCTGGCGATGAAATTGCATCCCCAGGTGAGCCTTGAGCAGGACGAAAAAAATTACGTCGTAAAGCCTGCCAGCAACTCTGATATTCCAATGGCCGGAACATTCCGGTCCCTGGTCAATAACATGGTTGTAGGCGTTTCCGATGGTTTCGAAAAGAAATTGACGCTGGTTGGCGTGGGCTATCGCGCCCAGGTCCAGGGAAGCAAGCTCACTCTTGCTCTGGGCTTTTCGCACTCGATCGAGTACAAGGCGCCGGAAGGCATTACGATTGAAGCGCCCAGCCAGACTGAAATCATCGTCAGGGGCTGCGACAAGCAGAAAGTAGGCCAGGTGGCTTCTGAAATCCGGGCGTTCCGTCCGCCCGAGCCCTACAAGGGTAAAGGCGTTCGTTATTCCGACGAACGGGTTGTACGGAAAGAAGCCAAGAAAGCTTAAGAGAACGAGGAAACAGAGATGGACAAGAAAAAAGCTGCACGTTTGCGCAGGGCCAGGAAAACCCGCGCTCATATCCGTCGCCTCGGCAAGCCCCGGCTGACGATTTTCCGCAGTGGACGGCACATTTATGCCCAGGTGATCAGTTCGGAAGACGGCAACGTGATTGCTGCAGCTTCAACGTTGCAGAAAGATGTCGCAGCGGAGCTGAAAGGAACCTGCAACAAAGAAGCCGCGGCAGCGGTAGGCAAGGCAGTAGCCGAACGTGCTGTAGAGGCAGGTGTGAAAGAAGTTGCATTTGACCGCTCAGGGTACCAGTATCACGGCCGGGTCAAGGAATTGGCAGACGCTGCGCGTGAAGTGGGTTTGAGCTTCTAACAAGGTTTAATCGAATTGGGATCCCAATCGGATCCGCAGAGACAGGTAAGAAACATGGCGAATATGGACAAAGACACAGGCGACGGCCTGCTTGAAAAACTGGTAGCCGTCAACCGTGTGGCCAAAGTGGTCAAAGGTGGCCGCATCTTCGGCTTTACGGCCCTGAGTGTGGTCGGCGACGGTAACGGTAAAATTGGTTTCGGCTATGGCAAGGCACGCGAAGTGCCTGTTGCCATTCAGAAATCGATGGAAAAAGCCCGCCGCAACATGGTAACGATCACGCTGCGTGAAGGGACTCTGTGGCATGCGGTAAAGAGCAGCCATGCTGGATCACGCATTTACATGCAGCCTGCATCTGAAGGTACCGGCGTCATTGCTGGTGGCGCCATGCGCGCTGTGCTGGAAACCGTTGGTGTCCGCAATGTACTGGCCAAGAGTGTTGGGTCCAACAACCCCATCAACCTGGTTCGTGCGACCATCAAGGGTTTGCAGTCCATGCAGAGCCCCGAATCGGTTGCCATCAAGCGTGGCAAATCCGTTGATGAAATCATGGCGAACGTCGGATAAAAACAATGGCTAAGACTAAACAGATAAAAGTGACGCTGGTCCGGTCTCCCATCGGGTATCAACCCAAACATCGGGAAACTGTCCGGGGCCTCGGTCTCAAGCGCATGCACCAGACGGTCGTGTTGGAAGACACGCCTTCAATCCGGGGCATGGTGAATAAAATTGATTACATGGTGCGAGTGGAAGAAGCCTGAATCAAAAAATGGGGTCAGGTTAACTTTTCTGTCCCCAATCTTCCGCGACCCAGAATGAGCGTCAGAGAAAAGTTAACCTGACCCCATTTTTTAAAGGAAAGTGCTGACATGAAACTGAATGAATTGAGCCCTGCAGCGGGCAGTAAAAAAGACCGCAAAAGAGCAGGCCGGGGCATTGGTTCCGGGCTTGGAAAGACGGCTGGCCGTGGACACAAGGGACAGAAATCCCGTTCCGGCGGCTTTCACAAGGTGGGCTTCGAAGGGGGCCAGATGCCCCTGCAGCGTCGTTTGCCGAAGCGTGGTTTTGCATCACGCACGGCTCGTTACAACGACGAAGTGCGGCTTTACCAGATCCAGGTGATGAAGGCAGACGTGATCGACCTTGAAACACTCAAGGCTGAAAAAATTGTCGGCCACGACACCAAGAAGGTAAAAATCATCAACACCGGCACACTCGAGCGTGCAATCACGGTCAAGGGTCTGGCAGTCACCAAGGGTGCACAGGCGGCGATTGAAGCAGCCGGAGGCAAGGTAGAGTAATGTCGCGTAGCCCGTCACAAATGGCGGAAACGCTCAGCGGATTGGGTCGTCTGACCGAGTTGCGCCAGCGTTTACTGTTTGTCGTTGTCGCGTTAATTATTTACCGCATCGGCACATTTATCCCGGTACCTGGCGTAAATCCGCAGGCTCTGCTGCAGTTCATGAACTCGCAGCAGGGTACCATCGTGGACGTATTCAACCTGTTTACCGGTGGTGCGCTTGAGCGTTTCTCGTTGTTCGCTCTGGGCGTCATGCCTTACATTTCAGCATCCATCATCATGCAGTTGATGAGCAGTGCCGTTCCGCAACTGGCGCAGCTTAAAAAGGAAGGCTCCGCCGGCAGGCAGAAAATAACGCAGTACACGCGTAATTTCACCGTTATCCTGGCAGGTATCCAGGCCGGTGGTGTGGCTTTTGCACTGCAGGGTCAGACGTCCGTGGTTATGGCACCGGGTTTTGGGTTCCTTTTCACGGCAATCGTAACGCTGACCGCAGGAACAATATTCCTGATGTGGCTGGGTGAACAAATCACCGAACGCGGCGTCGGCAACGGTATTTCGCTGATCATTTTCGCTGGCATCGTTGCAGGTCTGCCGCGTGCCGTAGCAGGGACCCTGGAGCTGGTGAACACCGGCCAGTTGAGTATCCCGGCCACACTGATTATCCTGACACTGATACTGGCAGTCATCTACTTTAT
>Ga0316192_10001265_pt1 | contig 18523 bp, 13 predicted proteins | sample MerIslwburrow_MG_FD_204931 | JGI IMG/M metagenome (GOLD analysis project Ga0316192, IMG submission 204931) | Coastal sediment microbial communities from Maine, United States - Merrow Island worm burrow | ecosystem: Environmental > Aquatic > Marine > Coastal > Sediment | place: USA: Maine...
TTGCTCTCACTTCCTTAATGGCACGATTGATTTCTTTGAGACCAATTTTACGGGACGTAAGCTTATCACCTATACGTTGCCAAAGATCATCAATATACAAACCGATATCCCGATTTTTAACATAGTCTTCCAGCAGTTCTCGGACAACCTCGCTAACGCTCTTACCCTCGGCCTTTGCGATGCTATTTACCTGGTTTTTGAGCTCAGGATTTATTCGAACTATCATTTGCGTAGTCATTTTCTTCCTCCATCAGTGGTGCTATAATGTATATACAATATATCTCAAGTTTTTAAATGTCAAGAATGGATTCAAATAAATGAGAAAGGAGGCGCTAACCAAGATTGAGTAGTTTCTGCATAATTATTAATGATAAAAACCATTAACAAGAAAAATCTAATTCATTGGGCTTAATTCTAACTGAATAACTCCGCACATTGTGATTGTATATAAAATTGGATAATAATCATAAAACAAATCCCACTGCCCACAAAAGTGCTCTATGATGCGCTACTTTCTCAACATCAAATCCCTAAAAAGTTATATCCCAACTACCTGAAATGGAAACGATATTATCTGGGTTTTTGTTGAAACTATCATTTAAAGGATCTGCAAAGCTGTTGTACGGTTGCGGCTTACGTTTGTTTGAATGCATGATATTTCGGATTAACGATGTCAGCTTCGACAACGGCATATTAACCGTCCACGACGGCAGGGTAAAAAAGACCGCACGGTTCCGCTGCCTTAAAAAAATGTCACGGAACTAAAAGATCATCTCTTCTCAACAGCAATAAACTCACCATCATAAGCCGAGCATCCACTTCCCGACGCAAGACTGAGAACTTCATAAGATGAATGGATTCGATTTTAAATTTCTTTTTTTGGACAGGATTTACAGGACTATTGGCCCTGGTTAAATACGCTGCGCTGTTCTTCGAAGTTTAACGGGGTAAAGATCTTTTTTGCGGCGAGTTACCTTTAGGCCGAAGGCCGTTCTATCTAAATATTCCTGTAAATCCTGTCTGATATTCTTTTTTCCTTTTCGGTGCTTGCATCCCGTCTTAGCAGGGGAGATGACGGCAAAGGGAAAAGACCTGTCGATAAGTGTCAAATAGAGGAACGCGCTATGCCGGCTGGCTGCAAGGATAGGAACTTTTGTCGGACCGCCGTCTCCCCCGCCAAGGCGGGAAGACCGGGCTTATAATTATTTTAATCTGTCGGCCTCCGGTCCGGCAAAAATACAATTTCTCTGTGCTCTCTGTGTCTCTGTGGTGAATATTTTTTAAATCTGAACCAGACCATGTCTGCTCAGGTCATAGACTGCATCATAAACATCCCCGCGCTTAACGCCAGGATTACCCCAATCGCCATTACCTTAAAGGGCTTTCTTTTGAATCGAAAGAAAGTCCTGATCAATGAAGCGGCCAACAACGCTGCTATCAATGTTGCGGGAGCCATTACCAGGGGGAGTTCCTTTGTCAACATCACGATTGTTTCCATATCTATTTATAACCTTATTGGCTGAATTATCAGGTAAGTCGTAATCCACGTGCCCAGCTGAAAAGAAGCTTTAAAATTTTTTTCCGCACAATGCGAAGCAAAATTCTAAGTCTATCGGAAAAAGTCAGCCACATATTTTTTATGACCTGTTGGTACTCAATTTAATTTTGTGGATGTCAATATGCTTCAGCATTTTAAAACCTTTGACCACGCCGTAAGCAGTGTAGAACATCCCTATGAGGAGCCAAACTTTGTATTTATGCCAGATGCTTTTCATGATAAAAATCCATTCAAGATCTATTCTTCATAATTTTCCAGGTCTAAACTCTTTTTCTATCTTCTCCTTTTCCCTATCTGAAAGCCGATGCTACCGAAATGATACTACAACAACTGTGCCAGAACAGCTGTGGCGAGAGCTTCATATAAAAATTCAAATAGTTAGATAAATTGTTAGGATTTTAATTGTGGGAAAACAAGGGGATAAAACGGCAGATTAAGTAATGCTGTTCATAGTTTGGGTAATAAATACCATAGTTTCAACGAAAAAATCGAAGCCTTTAATTTTTGCTTTCTTTTTTTAGCTGTTGAATTTTTCTGGAGATTTTCTCTGCTTTTCGGATATTTTCATCGACCTGCTTGTACTGGGGATCTAATTTGTTTACCAATTGCCACTCGCTAATTGCATTTTCAAGTTTTTGTTCTCCGAAATATTGGATTCCCAATTGATAGTGAAGTTCCTTGAAAGCATCCTCACATTTTTTGATGAGCGGCAGACATTGCAAACAATCGGTCCTGAAGTCCAGACAGGCCTGCAACCGCTTATCGGCAGCTGGATAATCCCTATCCTTCAGCAAGTCTTGCGCGCTGTTAAATTGGGCCTCGAGGAGATACTCCTGGGTCTTGAAATCTTGGGGATCTGCATTGACAACTTTTTTAAACTCTATAACCGCTTCGTCATATTTTTTTTCGTTAAACAGTTCGAGACCGGCATCGCGATAGCTGGCCACCATCTTATCAAAGGCCCTGGCGTTTGCCTGGACTTCTTCGGTTTGTTGCGCTTCCCGCTGCTCCCAGTCGCGGATGGACAATTGCCCATCCATGGCCCGGCTGTCCGTTGTAATCTCGGGAGTACCCTCCGGCACAAGAAATGGTACGCCGTCAATTTCGGGAATTTTAAGCTCTTTGCCAACCTGAATGGTGGTGGCATCGGGCAGATTGTTAAACCTGGCAATGGTCTGAAAATGTTTGGTGTCATTGTAATAATTCTTGGATATGATGCTGATCGTCTCGCCTCTTTTTACGATATGCAAAATGTAGCGTTTGGTCTTTATCCGGGTTCGTGGCTGTAGTTTTTCCAGGGCGCCCTTATGCTGTGGCCAATATCTTAGTGCCGCTAAGAACTGCTGCTGCCCGTATTTATACTTTCCTTGAGCTAAATACCCAAGGCCTTTTCGATAATGCGCTTCAGCCACTTTAAGCCGTTTCGCTTCCACGCGCTTCAAACTGTCGGCAGTTTGCTTGTTTTGGGGCTCAATCGTGAGGGCTAACTTGTAATAGCGGGCAGCTGCAACCCAATCTCCGGCAGCTTCACTCGCGCGGCCCTGAGATAGATAGCCATTTGCCACTGAATTAGGAGATTGCAGTTGTTTCTCGATGATGGCACAACCGAATAAAACCGTCGCGACAAGTATAAGATGGATTGGACTCCGAGTTTTACAGGACATAGGATTACCTTAAGGAGATCGGTTGGATAATTTGAATTCGATCAACAAAATACTCCATATTCTCTTCTAAAATTTGACTGCGTTTAAGCGTCAAAGGGTTCGCAAAAAAAGAATTGCCGCCGGTGCGAATGGTCAGTCCTAATTTATATCCGGCTGCGGGAAACAGATTTAAGATTTTCTGGTTATAATTCCCGTAAGGGTAGGCAAAAAATTGGGTATCCTGTTTAAGTTCCCGATCTATTATTTTTTTGGAATTTATTAACTCCTTGGTGATTCGGCTCCGAAACGCCTGATCATTTTCAGATGGTAGTTTCTTCGTCAGGTCGGCGTGGGAGATGGAATGAGAACCGATCTCAAATCCGGCGGCTTTCAACTTTCTGAGATGATTCCAGGTTAATGCATTTTCGGACGCTCCGATAAAATCGGTATATACGAACAGGGTTGCCGTGTAGCCGTATCGTTTAAGAAGCGGATAGGCAAACTCGTAAATTGATCGGTAGCCGTCATCCAGGGTGATGATAACCGATTTCGAGGAAATCGCGGCTTCGTAATTAAGGAAAGCCATCAGATCGCTGAGATGGATCGTGTGGTAACCGTTAGTTTTCAAGTATTCCAGATGTTTGGCAAATGTTTTTTCAGAAATGCATAGATTAGACTTACAGGTTTTACCAAAACGATGATAGCAAAGAATGGGAACGGTCTGGATGCCGTCTTCGTACAGACCGCCGATATTTTCTTCTTTCAGTGGAATCACAACGGCCTGGCCTCTTTTGAATGAAGCGGCCGGATTATTATCTTCAATCAACCATGCTTTATCGGCATCCCCCAAAACCTTTTGGGCCAGGGTCGTCGAATTTTCGTTTTTTCCCGGCATGTAAACAATATAATCCTGGGATTCAAAAATTTCGGGCCGACCTGTTATGCCTTTCAATGCTGTAGCGCAGGAAGTCAGAACCATCGCGATGGCAACTAAAGAGCCTGTCAAAAGCCACATATTTCTGCCGACACGCAGTAAATTATATCTCATCATGACGCTACCTCTTGGTTAATTTTCAAAGATAGTCTGAACGATATACCCTAACGCTGCAAAAGTCGGAGCGCTTCAGAGCCAAGGCGTCAAGGGTGAAATTGTAGTCGGTTACCTTGATCCCTTGACAACACAGGATCTGAAGTTCTCCGGCTTTCCCGACGTGTTGGGTAGTAGCTCAAAGAGCGAAGCCCAGAGGGTAAACAACATTGGGGCAGACTAATCCACGACCTTAATGACAATCAGCGTCACATCGTCCTGGAGATCCAGTCCTTTCCTGAAACGGTTCAAATCGGCAATGATGGCTTCGAGAATTTCCTCGGCCGTACCATTCTTATTTTGTCTAATGATGTCGAGTACCGGTTCCTTGCCGTACATTTCATTTTGTGGATTCAATGTCTCATTGATTCCATCTGTGCTGATAACGATAACCTGGTCTTTTTCTAGCCCGGTCTTCTCATTTTCCTCATAACGCCAGTCAGGAAGGACACCGATGGGTATGCCAGCCGGTCCCCGGAGTTCTTCAAAGATATCGGACTTCGGGTCATAAATTATGGCCGGATCGTGTCCGGCACGAATCCATTTAAAACTTTTGGTGTTGGTGTTGAAGACCGCATAAAACAAAGTCATGAAACTATTTGATTCCATAGCATCCGCACACAGTAGCATATTTACGTCTGTGATAATCTCGGTAAGGCTGCCCGGTAGAAATGAACGTTGGCGAATGAACGCCCTTGCGGTGGCCATTAACAAAGCGGATGGAATACCATGACCGGAAATATCCCCTAAAATGACCCCAATTTTACCGGTTGCGTCCTCTTTGAGCTTGAGAAAATCAAAATAATCTCCACCGGTTTCGTCACAATAGATACTTTTGCCCGCAATATCCAACCCCTTAACCGCGGGGTTATCTTTTGGCAGAAGATTCTGCTGGATCTCCATGGCAAGTTCAAGAGATTGGCGCATCAGGTTTCCCTCCTTAAGCCCCTCAGCCATTTGGTTAAAAGCCAAGCCCAAATCGCCGAGTTCATCATTGCGGGAAATTTTAACCCGATATTCCATATCCCCGGAACTTATGGCCTGGGTTCCTTCCTTCAATATCTGGATGGGTCGTGAGAAATATAGACTGAGCACGAAGCTGAGCAGGACGCCCAGGAAAGTGATAATAACCGTGAGGATCGAAATAAAACGTTTGGCGCTCTTGATACTTTCGATAATTTCGTGCTGTGAGATCGCCAAAGCCACGGTGCCGACGCGAATATTCTGATACATGATCGGTTTTTCAAAGTAAAGAATTTCAGCACCGTCTTTAAAAAAACTCGTTACAATGACGTCGTCATACCTCGGATCTGATTTTGCTGCCGGGGAAGGTATATATTGAGAATTAACCTTGTCAGGATCGCTATGCGCCTTTATCACGTTTTCAGAATCGGCAATAAAAGCATAGAGTACCTGGTCTTCTGCGGTAACATTTTTGATGAGTTGAAAAAGGGTAAGTTCCTCTTCCGCTAAAAGCTTGTCCGGAGACTGGTCAGATGTGATACGAACCAGGCTTTCACCCAATGCAATTAATTGATCCCGGAATTGCACCCGTTGTTTTTTTAGCATGAAAAAGCTGCTTATCGAAATAACCAGGATAATGACAAGGGCGGATAGTGTAATAAATTTTAAAAATATGGGTATCTTAAGAAATCTTCGGCGCTTGAGGCCGAGTCTACGTTCAATACCCGTCGGGGTGCCGAGGTTTTTGACTCTGCGGTCTTTTTGGGTACGTCTTTCCGTATTTTGTTTCCGGCTCAAGGTGGAGGTTCTGACAGGCATTGAGACTGCATCCGGTTCAAATTTTATATTTTCTGTGAATTTTTTGCTCCTGATAAATTATGAATGCACGGTGATTTAACGAGCATGCGATTTTAGAGCGAATTTATTTTATGCGCTTATCAAATATGTGTCAAGATATAAGAATGTGCTGGGTAAGACAACTCAACCCGTGGCAACATTGATCGGCCTGAAGACGTATTTGCTTTAAAAGGACTTGTGGAATAATTATATTGCCCCGACGGCAAAGAAAAAAAGCAGGGCCATTTCTGACCCTGCTTTTTCCTGCCCTGGGTTTCTTAAATTCTATCCAAGGCCTTATTTAATTCGATTGCGCCGCTACCCAAATTGAGTGTCGAGTCGCATGAATCGCTATAGTGTCGGCATGTCTTAGCGACATTGGCAACACATCCATTGCAGCTGATTGTCTGTCCTGTAATCCCCGGCTTGGTAAAAGTTTAATAGTTAAAATTAGTGTCTCTTACTTCTTTAACTTCCGCCGGCCTAAACCTATAAGCCCAACTATGCCTGCTCCTAAAAGAAGTATTATGACATCTTCCGGGATTGGTATTCGATTAATAGAAAAAATGCTAAAACTAAAGGCATCTGCATGCTGAATAAATATAAAAAAACAGGATATTCCTAATAAAGTGCATATTATTTTCAATTTTTTATATCCTTAAACAGAGTATCCTCTCAATAGCGGTTCAGTTTTGAAAGGAAATTTGATCATTGTTCCTTAGGTAAGTGCTATAAATGCAAAAATCATACAAAGTCTTACTATGATTTGAAAAAAATAATTATTTAAATTCATTACAAACGCTTAGATAAATTACAATATGACCATTGACAGCGCTATATGAAAAAATTTTCCACTTTTTATGTAATTAATTTCCCAATCCTATGGGGCCTAGGTACTTTTTTAGACAACAGTTGAAGGTCAAACCGGCGGGAGCCAAACCTATCGGTGAAGAACCGAGGTAATTTTTTTAGCGTAAAGCATTTATTGAAATTGCCGATAATTAAAGGCACAGTCCAAAATTTTACTGCAACACCCTTGGAAAATCGACGGCATGTATCTTTCTCACTATAATTTTTGCGCAAAGCCTTTTCAGATAACGGCTGATCCGGCATCCATCTGGCTTGGTGAAAAGCATGCTGAAACACTCGCCAACTTGCAATATGGGATAGAGGAAAACAAAGGCATTTCATTATTGACTGGAGATGTGGGTACAGGAAAAACGACTGTAATCAATGCCCTTTTAAAAAATATTGATGAAAAAGTCATTGCCGTAATGATTCCTGATCCTGGATTGAGTCCCATAGATCTTTACAATGTCCTTTCTGATGAATTTAAAATGAACAGAAACTTCAGCAACAAAGGGGACTTTCTGAATCATTTAAAGCCTTTTTTATATGAGACCTACTTACAAAACAGAACGATACTATTGATCATTGATGAGGCTCAAAATATTTCACATGAGCTATTGGAGGAAATACGGCTGCTATCGAATATTGAGTCGGCAGATGCGAAGCTTATCAATATTTTTATTGCTGGTCAGAACGAATTCAACGCGATTCTCGAGGAAAACCGGAACAGGGCATTTAAACAGAGAATCGGTATTAGATACCATCTTGATCCTTTAAATGATTCAGAGACCCATGAATATATAAATCATCGTCTCAAAGCAGCCGGGTCGGATAAAGAAATTTTCAGCTCTAAGGCGATAGCGCAAATTCATATCTCTTCAGCCGGATTCCCCCGGTTGATTAATACGATCTGTGATCTCGCTCTGTTGACGGGCTATTCTTTAGGCAAAGACAAAATTGACGAAAACATTATTAAAGAATGTGCCCGGGAACTGGAATTGCCCGGCGAATCAGAGAGTATTGAGCAAAAAAAGAGAAACAAATGGATTTCGCCAACGTTACATAATTTAATTCCAAAATGCCTCAAAGGATCTTTCGCAAAATAGTCTTGAAATATTCAATCTGCAATCTTCAATTTTAAAATTCCACCATTCTCTTTTTCCCTGCGGGGTGCAGGCTCAATTGGCCGATAGCCAATTGTGAGCGAAGTGAATTAACCTGTCCTCTATCAGGCATTGTCCCCCCCAATGTTGCATAAACAACATGCCAAAGAATAGCTTATGGTCCATTATGATAACCGATATCATAGTGAAAGCACCATTTTCCGGATATCTCTCTTGGTGAATACAAAAATTGTTTTTTTATTGCAAATTGAAACCGTTTCGTTAATATTGGAATCGTTAAAAGGATGACACCCATGATAATAGGCTTAGACGTAGGCGGCACCCACACCGATGTGGTCCTTGTCGGCAGGACTGGGCTCATAAAAGAGATAAAAGTTCCCACCGATCCGGCGGATCTGTTCAATTCCGTTTCAGCGGGATTAACGGCGATAACAAAGGACCATGACGCTGAGAAAATTAACCGCATTGTCTTGAGCACCACGCTGACCACCAACGCCATCGTTCAAAATAAAACTCAAGCTGTCGGTATGATTGTTGCCGGAGGGCCGGGAATCGATCCTGAATTTTACCGCACCAACTCCAATTATTTTGCGGTCTCAGGCTCGATTGATCACAGGGGCCGGGAAATAGAACCGATCGATCCCGGTGAGATCAAGGAAATCATCGCTCATTTAAAACTAGAAGGAATCGAACATGTCGGGGTGGTGGGGAAATTTTCCGTTCGCAACCCGGCCCACGAATTAGAAATCAGTGAAATATTAAAAACATCTTTTGAAAAAGTTTTCATGGGCCACCGTATATCCGGTAACTTAAATTTTCCCCGCCGAATTGCAACCACCTTTTTAAACGCCTCAATTTATCCGATCCACAAAGAATTTTACCATGCGGTAGAGAAATCCCTGGAAGCCAGAGGACTGAAGCTGCCCATTCGCCTTCTTAAAGCGGACGGCGGCAATATGAAATTAGATTCCACCATTGAGCATCCCGCGCAAACGATTCTTTCCGGCCCGGCCGCCAGTGCCATGGGCGCCGTAGCCTTCGGCCCCCAAAAAGAAGATACCCTGGTTATGGATATCGGAGGCACAACCACCGATATGGCGGTCCTCATCAACCGGTCTCCCGTGCTGGATCCGCTTGGAATTGAGCTGGGCAGGTATAAGACACTGATCCGTTCCCTTGAAACTCTTTCCATCGGTCTGGGCGGGGACAGTGCCGTCAGGGTGGGCAATGGAAAATTAAAGGTCGGCCCCCAGCGATTGGGTCCGGCAATGGCGTATGGCGGACCGGTGCCGACGCCGACGGATGCGCTTTTTATTCTGGAAAATATCACCGATGGCAGCCGGGAAAAAGCAGTCGCAGGAATAGAATCTTTAGCCCGCACTCTTGGCTTCTCTGTCAGAGCCATTGCGGCCGAGATTCTCGATATCACCTGTAAAAAAATATTATCTGCCGCCCGGCAATTGATCTATCGGATCAACAGCAAACCGGTGTATACCGTCCACGAGCTTAAGGATGGATATGTCGTGCAGCCTGAATCGATTTTGGTTTTGGGCGGTCCGGCGCCGTATTTTGCCAAATATCTGATAAACAATTCGGATTATCACGTGCGCGTTGTGCCCAGATGGAAAGTCGCCAATGCCATCGGTGCGGCCCTGGCCCGCACCACCAGTGAAGTCACTTTTTTTGCCGACACCGAAAGACGGATGGCCAGCGCCCCCGAAGAAAACTTCAGTCAAACCATTGATCATGAATTCGACACCGATGCAGCCATCCACCTGGCCTTTGAACTGCTGAAAGCCAAGGCCGTTAAACAGGGTGCCAATGCCGACTACTTAGAAATGGAAGTGCTTGAAAGCCTACAATTTAACATGGTGCGCGGTTTTAACACCACCGGGAAAAACATCCGCATCAAAGTACAGGTCAAGCCGGGGTTGATTCATGGGTACGATCAGGTCATTGCCAATCTGTCACAATAGATGGGACCATTTTTTCGTTATAACCATTTATCCAGAACAAACTATAAATCCAAAGCACGAATTTCGAATTTACCAATGTCAATAAAGCAATAAAAGGTCCTAAAAAAATTAGACGGAGATAGATAGCACCTAATGTTGAGAGCAAAATATAAAACCGGGCTCGTATTCTTCCCCGCCTTCGACTGGGCCATCAGCCCCACCCATCCCGAAAGGGAGGAACGTTTGCTCTATACCCAGGATCAGGTGTTTGAAGAAGGTCTCTTCGATATTGATGGGGTGACAGAGCTTAAGCCGGACCCGGTCACCTTAAAAGATATTCAGCGAGTACACTTTTGCGCACCGGACGTTTGGAGTGTTACCACCGAATCCCATTTCATCAGTGCCGGTGGTGCCAAAACCATCGGCATGGCGGTACTCGATGGACAGATTGATCGGGGTTTCGCCCTTGTCAGACCACCGGGACATCACGCCATGCGCATTGTGCACGGCGCCAGGGGGTTTTGCAATATCAATATCGAAGCCGTTATGATCGAATATCTCCGCCAGGCCTACGCCATCGACAGGGTCGCCATTGTTGATACGGATTGTCACCATGGTGACGGCACCCAGGATATCTACTGGCATGACCCCGACACCCTATTTATTTCGATTCATCAGGATGGGCGCACCCTGTATCCCGGCTCGGGGTTTCCGGATGAACTGGGGGGCATCAACGCGGTGGGAAAAACACTGAACATTCCCCTTCCGCCGAACACATCCGAAGAGGGCTTTCTATATGCCGTAAAAAACATTGTCATGCCGATTCTCAAAGATTTTAAGCCGGATCTCATCATCAACTCCGCCGGTCAGGACAACCATTACAGCGACCCGATTACAAATATGAATTTTTCAGCCCAGGGCTACGCCGACCTGACAGCCATGCTGGCGCCGGATATTGCCGTATTGGAAGGCGGCTATTCCATTGAAGGGGCCCTTCCCTATGTCAATGTCGGCATTATCCTCGCCATGGCCGGAGTGGATTACAGCAGGGTAAAAGAGCCGAATTACAATCCGGATAGTATCCGGCAGACACAATCGGTGGCCGTTGCGATCGAAAAAATCGGTGAAGTCACACTCTCCATTTGGCAGCAAAGGGAAAACATAAAAGATCAACTCATGGGGAAACCGACACCTCACCGTCGGACACGAAACATTTATTATGATACCGACGGTATCCAGGAATCCCAGTCGGAACAGATTCAAATTTGTACTGATTGTGCCGGAGCTCTGCGTATTGATTCAGCCTCAGACCGCGGTATGCAAATCTTGGCCGTGCACATACCTCGTAAAGCCTGCAACAAATGCAAAGAAATCGGCTACCGCTGGTACGATACAGCGGACACCGGCCAATTCGATATGATCTTTCTGCAGGACCGCACGGAAGATACATATTTAGAGGCTAAAGTATAGGGAAGATTCGTGCAAACTGATGATCCTTTAATTTAGGCACAAAAATTATAGTGGGACAACCTAGACAGTCTGCAATAAGGCTCAACCTTGAATTGCGCGCCCGGATCATCCAGGCAATTCGCGCCTTTTTTATTGATCGGGAATATCTCGAAGTGGAGACTCCCATTCGCATTCCGGCGCCGGCTCCCGAAACTCACATCAATGCCGTCATCGCCGATGATTGGTTTTTGCAAACCTCACCCGAGTTGTGTATGAAGCAATTGCTGGCCGCAGGATTTACCCGGATTTTTCAAATCTGTAAATGTTTCCGGCACAAAGAAAGGGGCACCAAACATCTGCCGGAGCTCACCATGCTGGAATGGTACCGTACCGGTCACGATTACAATGATCTCATGAACGAATGTGAAGACCTCATCTGCGCTGTCGCCCGCCTGATAAACGGGAATGAAAAAATTAGTTATCGGGGCCGGGAAATAAATCTGGCTACTCCCTGGACGCGCATGTCGGTGACCGCAGCCTTCCATCGATATGCATCCATGGAAATGGAAAAGGCGCTTGAAAAAGATTGCTTTGATGAGGTTGTGGCAACTGAAATTGAACCGAACCTGGGATCAACGACACCGCTCTTTCTTTATGACTATCCGGCACCCTGCGGGGCACTGGCAAGGTTAAAACCTCGCAACGATTTGCTGGCCGAACGTTTTGAGCTTTATATCGCTGGAATTGAGCTGTGCAACGGCTTTAGTGAACTGACCGATCCTACCGAGCAGAAGGCCCGTTTCGAAAAAGAGCAGCTGCTGCGTAAATCTTTCGGTCATCCGGTTTATCCGATGCCGCAAAAATTCTTAAAGGCTTTAAAAGACATGCCGGATGCCGGCGGCAATGCACTGGGAGTCGATCGTCTGGTAATGCTCTTTTGCGACGCAACTGAAATTGATGGCGTGGTTACCTTTACGCCCGAAGAGCTCTGACGGGTAGGCTCGTTGCGGGTTGTGAGTTGCGCGATGCGGGGACAAACGCATAGGGCAGAGTGCAAAGCGTGATAATAGGCTCCGGTGTCAGCCCAGCCGCTGGATCTAGCGTTGTGTTCGAATAGAAGGCTGGTGTTTATCACTTTATTCCTCCTTTTTCCCCGTTGTTATCTGACACCCGAAACCTGACACCTGCCTCCTATCCCGTTTGGATCGGTGGTGGTTGATTGTTTCTATCCACTGCTCTTTGCCCCCTATCGTTCCATCTTTCGCAATTAATATGCGCCTCCAAACTCTATTACTCTCAACTCTGAGCTTTCAAACACCCACCTCCCTATGTCTCTTTCCTTTATTTCACATTCCCCATTCCGACTTCCGCATTCCCACTTCCCGCCGGGGCGTAGGCCCTATGCTTCCTATGGCTTCCGGCTCGCAGAGCCTATAGCTCGGAGAGGCCGGAGGCCGAATTCCAAACTCTGGCCCTTGACTGGGCATGGGCAATGCTCAGGTTTTAAACCTCATGAGGGCTCTTGAGCTTTCTGGGGTACATTTTCTTTCTTTTTTTTAACAATATATTCTTTGATCCTCGTTCCGTCCATCTCCTTAACCGTAATGCTAAAATCACCAATGCAAAATTCTTCTTTTTCCTTGGGGATTTTGCTGATCTGATCGAGGACATAGCCGGAAAAAGTATCATATTCTTTGGTATCAGGAATATTCATCTGCAGTTTTTCATTGACGTCATCGATTTCTGATTTACCCAGAACCATCCATTCATTTTCAGCCAGCTTGACGATATGGGCCTCAAATTTATCGGTCTCGTCAATAATTTCACCGACAATTTCTTCAAGCGCATCTTCCAGGGTTATCAAACCGGACACGCCACCGTGCTCATCCACCACGACGGCCATGTGCTGTTTTCTTCTTTTAAACTCTTGCAGCAAATTATCCAGCTTTTTATTTTCCGGCACAAAATAGGGCTCGCGCATGACGTCACGGGCCTCTGCCTGGGCTGATGAAGTTACCTGGTGCATGAATAGATCTTTAACATTTAAAATGCCGATGACATGATCGATATCTTCCTCGATGACCGGGATCCGGGTAAAGCCGGATCGGATGATTTCCTCAGGATCCAGTTTCTCATCTGCATTGATAACAAACATATCCGCGCGGGGTGTCATGATTTCCGATGCACTGGTATCATCAAATTCAAAGATGTTATGGATCAGCTCTTTTTCTTCTTCTTCAATACCCCCTTCTTCCTCGACGACTTCAACAAAGGTCATCAGCTCTTCTTCGGTCACCAGTGGTTTTTTCCGAACCTTACCGGTCAGTTTGGGGATGAAGTTCAGCATGAAAATTATCGGAGCAAATAGAATCGACAACCAGTACAATGGAATGATGACCAGTCTGGCAATGAGGATATTGTTTCTGGTAGCGATTGATTTAGGAAAAATTTCGCCAAAGATCAAAATAAGACAGGTCATGATGCCGGTGGCAATCCCTACAGCGTTATGAGAAACCAGCTTAAGGGTGACCGCAGTGGCCAGCGCCGAGGCGCCGACATTGACAATATTGTTGCCGATGAGAATCGTGGAAAGCAGCCGGTGATGATCGTCTTTCATTTTTTTAATCAGCAGATTTACCAGTCCCTTCTCTTTTGCGAGATGAATGGCTTTGGCTTTGCTGATCGAAAATAGCGCAGTTTCGGCGGAGGAAAAAAAACCGGAGAGCAAAAGGAGGATAAATAAAACCAACAATTGATTAACTATCATTTGTGTTCCTAATATCGTCATCAATTTTTTTCGAAGTTGCCCTCTTCTCCTTATGTATAACTTTCTATTATTGTTGCAGATTCGTTAATAGTCATTAAAAATGAACACAATGTTACTTTGAGACCATGGCAAATGGGAAGACCGTTGCGGACTTTCCGGCTAACTACATCAGTGAGGGCCGTCGACGCCCCCGTTTAGCGGAAAAGCCGATAATAAAACCCACCAGGAGTACGCCGGAACCGGCTAGAAACCATTTGATATATTGATTCATTTCAAGTCCGCTCAATTCCTTGTCCAAGGTGTTGGCTCTTTTCGTTTGTTCGGCAAGCTGGGTGCTGACTTCTTTGTATTTTTTTTTGAGAGTCAAAAATTCAGCTGCACCGGCCTTTAGCTCTTTGTAATCAGTTTCAACCTTCTTAAGCGCTGTCTCGCTGCTGTCCAGGGAAGACTTGAATGTTTGGTTTTCTTCTTTAAAACGGCTATTTTCTTCAATCAAGGCAGTTGCCTGCTGCCTTAAGCTTGTATATTTGCTTTGTAATTTTGCCAATTGAACGGCGCTGGTCGGTTGACCGACCAGATACCGATTCAAAACATAACCCTCTTTGCCATTGGGAAGTCTCACCTTTGACCAATCTTTTCCGGGTTCCACGACCTCTAACTGTTGGCCTGATTTAACAAGATCCAGGATCTTATATTCCGTGCTCGGGCCGGTTCGCAACGGCAGCTTCAATAAATCTGTGACATACCTGGTTTCAGCAAAGCCAACAGCACAAAAACACATCACACAAATTCCCAAAAACACGATTTGCTTAAGCAGGATTTTCATAACCGGTGCACCCCCTGATAAATGTTGACGATTTTTTTTAATGTTATATTTTACAACATTTTGTTAAAATAGCAAATTATGTCAACATTGTCTTTAAAAATGTCGGCGCATATGCTATTCTTGAATCACTTCGAATGTAATTATTTTAATTAATTATGAATTCTTAAAATTTTCAGTCTATACCTGTTAGGAAGTTCAATTAGGATGGTTTAAGCCGTATGATTGCCTATGATTTACAATGCACCAATGGTCATACTTTTGAAGGTTGGTTTGCAGACCGCAAGGCCTACCTCGACCAAAAAAAAAAGGGCCTGATCACTTGTCCGGCTTGTAACGATACCGCCGTGGACACTGTGCCTTCCACATTTGCCATAAGATCTTCGCAAACTTTCAAACCCAAGGCCCTTTCCCCAGAAGAAGTCGCTCTGGCCAAAATTGGAAAAGAAGCCATTGAATTTGTTGAAAAAAATTTCGATGATGTTGGCTGTGATTTTGCAAAGGAAGCCTTGAAAATTCACTATGGCGCCACTGAACCCCGCAACATCCGGGGCGTAAGTACCAAAGATGAAGAAAAAACCCTCAAAGAGGAAGGGATCCAGTTCTTTAAACTCCCGATGCCCGCCACCCACGATACGGATTCATAGCGAATCGGCGTTGAAACGCAGAGCTTATGTCAATCGCCGCTACCCGCAGCCTTATCAATATCGATGATCTTTTCGCCTTCAAGGTAATCACGTGTCTCATATCTGGTAATATGCATGAGTTTGCGTGACATTTCTCGCAACGCATTAAGATGCTGCTGAATCTTTTCAACCCTTTGTTTCACCGTATCTTTTTTAAACTCACCCATGACCGCGCACTCGGCCAGTTCCACAAGCACTGCCTGCATGGGTTGATTCATCTCATGACACACCGCTCCGGCCGTTTCGACAACAGCCTGTAATTTCCCCTTCTGCAGCAATTCTTTTTCAGTCCGCTTTCTCCACGAAATATCCGAAATGGTGAAAGTGGCTCTTTGCATGGGATCGGGGGGGTATAAAGAGCTCACCTTTAAATGACCCAAAAATGTAGTCCCGTCTTTTCTTTTAAAGGTTGTATCCAACCAGGCTTCTTTTCCGGCTTTGAGGTATTTATAAATAAAATCGCCAACATTCAGGAAGTCTTCCTCCGATGGATAAATGATCCGGGCGCTCTTTCCAAGCCAATCCATTTCCGAGTCAAATCGAAACATTTTCATCATGCCCCCATTGATCTGCTTGATGAATCGATTTTCAACCAGTCCGATCCCGATGGGAGTAGCAGATAAAATGCTGTTGACGATATCATTGCTCCGCCGCAGTGATTTCTCGGCAATCCTGCAATTCTCGGCTTCGATTTCCAACTCCGAAACTCTAATTATCAATTCTTCATAAGTGGGCTTCATATTTATCAAATCCGCGACATTCTAACTCGACCTTGCTTACCCGTACATTTTATTCCGTTGTTTGGGATTTTGAATTTCAGTCATTGAGATTTGTGTTTTGTTATTTGAAATTTATTGTTGCTGATACCCGATAAGGGCCTCATAGAGATTAAATTGACGGAGCGAAGCCTCCGGCTCGTAGGGGTTGTAGCGCCTACGCCTCGGAGAGCGACATCCACTAATATTCAATTTTCAATAGTCAATTGTCAATTGTCAATTTCGCCTTATCCGGGTCCCTTAAGCCGGGCAGCCAGGCTTGAAAGGCGCCGGTGAGGTTTGTCATTTTTCAAGGCAATGTGCAACGCTTTCTTGGTGCCGATCAGGATGACTAATTTTTTGCCTCTCGTCATCGCCGTATACAATAGATTTCTTTGTAACAGAACATAATGCTGAGTCACCAGCGGCACGATAACGGCCGGATATTCAGCTCCCTGGGATTTGTGTACCGAAATCGCATAGGCCGTTGTAACCTGATCGAGCTCGTCGGCTGCGTATGGGACGGTTCTACCGTAATAATCGACTGAAAGCTCATTTTTTTGGCGGTCAAGGCTGCGAATAATCCCGATATCTCCGTTATACACTTCCTTTTGGTAGTTATTTATTAGGTGCATGACTTTATCACCAATTTTAAACGAATTACCCAGGGCTTCCAGCGAAACAGGTTGTGGGTTTAAAACCTTTTGCAGCATTTGATTAAGGTTGATCGTGCCTACCGATCCTTTGTGCATCGGCGTTAAAACCTGGATGTCATGGATGGGATCCAGGTTAAATTTAGCGGGCAGTTCTTCCCGGCATAGTCGCACGATCCGGGCGGCCACCTGGTCCGGATCACTTTGTTCGATGAAATAAAAATCACAAAGACCGTCAAAACCATTCAGGTTCGTGCACACGGGGGGTTCACCCCGGCGAACTTTATGGGCGTTTGCCACGATAGCGCTTTGCGTGTCCTGCCGGAAAATTTCATTCAGGTAGAACACCGGTATGTGACCCGAGTTGATCATGTCCGACAGAACATTGCCGGGGCCCACGGACGGAAGCTGGGATATATCGCCCACCAATACCAGGGCGGCCGATACCGGCACGGCGATCAGGAGATGATACATCAAAAGGGTATCGACCATGGAGGCTTCATCTATGATAACGGCATCGGCATCCAAAGGATTGTCACGGTTTCGCAAAAAGTCGCCATCGATGAAATTATAGCCCAAAAGCCGGTGAATGGTGCCGGCCTTTCTCCGTGTAACCTCTGCCATCCGTCGGGCCGCCCGGCCGGTGGGAGCAGACAGCAGCACGCGTTTGCCCTGGTTTTCAAATATTGTGCTGATTGAACGCAAAAGTGTTGTTTTGCCGGTTCCCGGGCCGCCCGTAATAATCACAATACGGTGGCAAAAGACCTCCTCGAGCACCTGAAGCTGTTCGGCCGACAAATTAATGGCAAGTTTTTCATGAACCTCGCGTGATATCCGATCGGCCTCAATAGCGGCAGGTTCTACCGGTAAGGACAGCAGGGCCTTCAATCTGCTTGCCAGTCCGGCTTCCGCCAGATGTAAATCCTTCATATAAATGGCGCTGGTGGATTCACCGTTGTCAATGGGTTCAACCACAATGACCTTTGCAGCCACCATTTCGTCGATGGCCTTTTGGATAGCCGGACGGCTGATTTGAAAAAAATTCTCGCAGCGCGAGAGCAGATTTTCTGATTCAGCAAAGGTATGGCCCTCGTCGGCGTTTTGCATGATGATGTGACGAATGCAGGCCCGCACGCGTTGAGGTTCCTCTTGTTCCAGCCCCAGTTTGCGGGCAATCGTATCGGCGATAATGAATCCGGATCCGGCGAAGTCTTCGGCCAGAACATATGGGTCCTCACGGATAAGGTCTACGGCGTCCGGTCCGTATTCTTTGTAAATTTTTGCACAAAAGGAGGTCTGCACACCCATTTCCTGTAAAAACTGCATTAACGCTCGCAAGGCATGATGTTCTTTCCAAGCGCTTTGAATCATGTC
>Ga0316192_10001266_pt1 | contig 18519 bp, 15 predicted proteins | sample MerIslwburrow_MG_FD_204931 | JGI IMG/M metagenome (GOLD analysis project Ga0316192, IMG submission 204931) | Coastal sediment microbial communities from Maine, United States - Merrow Island worm burrow | ecosystem: Environmental > Aquatic > Marine > Coastal > Sediment | place: USA: Maine...
ACCCTTCGTATGCATTCCCACGCTGGAGCATGGGAACGAGAAAAGATTAGACGCAGGGATTACCTCTGGTTTCCATGATCCTCCGTGGGAACCCATATCTGATTTTACACCTTACCCTTCGTATGCATTTCCACGCTGGAGTGTGGCAACGAGAATGAGGCTATACAGCAATCTGCTCGGCATATTTGTTCAGTTCATCCAGTATTGCCAGCTCAGCTGCGGTTCGTTCTGGTGCCTGGCGCAGTTCTTCCAGCTCGGTACGGTAGCTATCAACATCAATGCGGGCTGCTTTAAATTCCTGCCAGCGCTGTTTTTCTTCCTCTGTCAGCGTTTCAGGCCAGTTGCGGGCGCGCATGCGGAACAGCATTTCCGGCAGACGTGGGTCGTTAAAGGGTGGTTGGTAACCGACCAGTTCTTCAGGTGGCATGGTATGGATGTGGCTCATGCGTTCTTTGTCATCATCATTGAAAAATGGTCCGCCATAGAGCATCTGATCCGGGTCGGTGCGCTTTTCAAATTTTGTTTCAGAAAAGACCTTTTGGATCTTTTTTGCCAGGCCAGGATGGTTCTTGATGGCATCGAGATTGGCGCGGCAGACATTCATGTCGATGTTGTATTTTTTGGCTGCTTTGCCATCCAGGGTCATGAACGGGGCGATGATTGGACACTTGTTGACGTGCACAGTCTTGAGTGGGATGCGATCGACGCCTTCTGGCAGTTCTGCATTGGGGGTGAAGATGCGCTCAAAGATCTTGGCCGGGCTGAGGTTGATCAAATCTTTTGGATCAACGCTGAGGTCATAGACGATGATGCCATTTTTGTTGATTGGATGTTGCGCTACCGGCACCACCACCGCCATGTTGCCCTGTTCCATTGGGTACATACCCGAGACGTGTAGGACTGGTTTTTGTTCGCGCAAGTTGAGCAGTTTGAAGAGTTTGTTTTTGCTGCGATTGTTGAGGGCAAAATCAAACAGCTTGGGTTGTTTTTCTTTGACCAGCCTGGCCATGGCGATGGTGGCGTAGACATCCGAGAGGGCGTCATGGGCCGACTCATGGGTGATGCCGTTGGCCACGGTCAGGTCTTCGAGGCGGACAGTGGGGCGACCTTCGGCGTTGACCGGCCATTCGATGCCTTCCGGTCGCAGGCTGCGGGTCATGCGCACCACATCAAGCAGGTCCCAGCGGGTGCAGCCGTTTTGCCATTCGCGGGCATAGGCATCAAACAGGTTGCGGTATAAGACGTGCCGGGTGAACTCATCATCAAAACGCAGATTGTTATAACCGAGCACGCAGGTATTGGGCTGCGAAAATTCTATATTGATACGCTGAATAAAGTCGGCCTCAGGCAGGCCGTCGGCCAAGGCCTTTTGCGGTGTGATGCCGGTGATCAGACATGAGATCGGGTTGGGCAGAAAGTCATCGGCCGGTTTGCAATACAGCATCAGCGGTTCGCCGACGATGTTCAGATCCATATCGGTACGGACGCCGGCAAACTGACTGAGGCGATCTTTCATGGGGTTGAGGCCAAAGGACTCGTAGTCGTACCAGTAGAAGGTGGCTTCGCTCATTATGGATTCTTGTTTGGGTTGTTAGCTGGGCTTGAACTTTAGCATATTTGTTGGGCTGGATTGTTTATGGTGACAGGTGATTGCAGCAGTGTAAAAAACTTTACTGGATTTGATCAAGGTGTCGAGGAAAATTGGCAGCGAGATATTGGGTGTTGCTGGGGCATGAGGCAATGAGTGGCCGGGTGTTGGCAATGGAGGTAAAATGATCTTATGGCTGAACAAATAGAAACCAATAAATTGTCCGATGAGGTGATTGCCTATGAGCTGCACGGTAATTGTTATCTCAATATCACCGATCATTGCACGCTGCGTTGTGCCTTTTGTCCCAAGTTCAATAAGACGTTTGAAGTGCAGGGTTATGATCTGCGTTTGAAGTACGAACCATCGGTTGATGAGATTCTGGCGGCGGTCGGTGATCCGAGTCGCTATAAAGAAATTGTCTTCTGTGGTCTGGGTGAACCGACTTTACGGCTGGATGTGTTGTTACAGGTGGCGGCGCAATTGAAGCGGCAGGGGGCGAAGATTCGGCTCAACAGTGATGGCCTGGCGAGCCTGGTGCATGGTCGTGACGTAACTCCTGAGTTGGCCGGTCTGGTTGATGCCCTGTCTATCTCCATGAATGCCCAGAACGGAGCTGTTTATAACCGCCACTGTCGACCCAAAAAAGAATACCCCGGTGCCTATCAGGCGATGCTGGAATTTGCCGGCAAGGCCAAGGCGTTTGTGCCGTCAGTCACGCTGACGGCGATTGATGGTCTGGAGGGGGTGGATGTTGAGGCCTGTAGCAAGATTGCCGCTGAGTTGGGGGTGCAGTTTCGCGGCCGTAAACTGGATGTGGTGGGTTAAATAAGTACCTATCCATTGTTGGAGTTTTAATATGAATACCGAGCTTGCAAAATTCCTCGCTGCCGATGAGCGGCCTGAGGAGGCGATGATTTATCCCGAGTTATACGGCTTTTTGTTCGCCGTTTGTAGTGCTCCGGAGATGACCTCGCCTTCAGACTGGCTGCCGCTGGTCTTCAATGGTGAAGCGGCGGGTTACGCCGACGAGGCGGAGGCCGAGATGGTGATGGCTGGCATCATGGCTGTTTATAACGAGGTAAATAACGGCGTTATTTCTACAAACCCGAGCTTGCCGGCGTGGCTAGAAATGTTAAGTCCGCCAATGGAAAACTTTGGTGATGAAGCGCCGTTGGCTTATTGGTCGCGGGGATTCCTGGTCGGTCATGACTGGTTGAGTGAGGTATGGGATTACTACGTCTTGGATGAGATGGAGGCCGAGCTGGCTGCTTGTTTGATGGCGCTGACACTGTTTTCTAGTAAGGAATTGGCCGAGGCCTATGCCAGTGAAGGACGTGATGAACCGCTGCCACTTGAACGTCTGGCGGAGATGACGGTAGATGGTCTGGATATGGCAATGGCGTCTTATGCCCAGATGGGTCGTTCTATCTATCTGGCCTTGCAACAGCAGGCACAGACACCGATTGAACGCGAGGGTGACAAGGTTGGAAGGAACGATGTCTGTCCTTGCGGCAGTGGTAAGAAATTTAAACGTTGTTGTATGAATTGATTTTGTTGTGCTAAAAAATAAAGCCACCTGACGGTGGCTTTAACATTAAGCGCTTTCCAGTCCCAGATTGTTCCAAAGTGTTTTGGTCGGTCCAGTCTGGTTCATGGTGTAGAAGTGCAGCCCGGGTGCGCCGCTATCTAAAAGATTGTTGCACAGTTCGGTGACCACCTCTTCACCAAAGGCGACGATAGACTCTTTGTCATCAGCATAGCCTTCCAGGCGTTTGGCTATCCAGCGTGGGATTTCAGCGCCGCACATGTCGGAGAATCGTTTCAGATTACTGTAATTGGTGATGGGCATGATGCCGGGGATGATGGGTATCTCAACGCCGTGTTTGCTGCAGTCATCGACGAAGCGGTAGTAGGCATCGGGGTTGTAAAAATACTGGGTGATGGCGGCGTTGGCGCCGGCCTTGGCCTTGCGGGCAAAGTTTTCCAGGTCTTTTTGGGCGCTGGCTGCCTGCGGATGAATTTCCGGGTAGGCGGCAACTTCGATATGAAAGTGCTCGCCTGTTTCAGCGCGGATAAATTCCACCAGTTCATTGGCGTAGCGAAAATCGCCCATCTCTCGCATGCCTGAGGGCATGTCACCGCGCAGGGCAACGATGCGTTTGACGCCAATCGCTATGTATTTGTTTAGCAGTTCACGGATGTTGTCACGGTTGCCGCCGATGCAGGACAGGTGTGGAGCGGCGTTATAACCTTTACTCTGGATTTCTTTGACGGTGTCAAAGGTGCCTTCCTGAGTGCTGCCACCGGCACCAAAGGTGACGGAGAAGTAGGCTGGTTTTAGTTCTGCTAATTCTGAAAGTGTAGTGCGTAGTTTTTCTGCACCCTGTTCAGTCTTGGGTGGGAAAAATTCGCAGCTGTAGGCTTTGTATGCAGTGTTCATATTTATGTCATCGTTAAAATGTAGGGCGGGTCCCACCCGCCACTACACATTATAACGAAGGAGCCGGCGGGTGGGACCCGCCTTACATATTAGTAGCGGTAGTGATCAGGCTTGTAAGGGCCTTCTACTGGAACACCGATGTAGTCGGCCTGTTCTTTGCTCAGAGTGGTCAGCTTGACGCCGATTTTCTCCAGGTGCAAACGAGCCACTTCTTCATCCAGATGTTTCGGCAGGATGTGAACATCGATCTCATATTGGTCACGTCTAACGTAAAACTCGATCTGAGCCAACACCTGATTGGTGAAAGAGTTGGACATAACGAAGCTTGGGTGACCTGTGCCGCAACCCAGATTTACCAGGCGACCTTCAGCCAGCATGATGATGCGGTTGCCGCTAGGCAGGATGATGTGATCAACCTGTGGTTTGATGTTTTCCCACTGGTACTGACGCATGCCATTGATGTCGATCTCGTTATCAAAGTGACCGATGTTACAAACGATGGCCTGGTTTTTCATCTGCACCATGTGGTCATGGGTGATGATGTCTTTGTTGCCGGTAGTGGTAACAAAGATGTCGCCGATAGAGGCAGCTTCATTCATGGTGATAACGCGAAAACCTTCCATTGCCGCTTGCAGGGCACAGATAGGATCGATTTCAGTCACCATTACAGTTGCGCCCAGGCCTTTCAAAGATTGGGCTGAACCTTTACCTACGTCGCCATAACCAGCAACGATGGCAACCTTACCGGCAATCATGACGTCAGTGGCGCGCTTGATGCCATCAACCAAAGATTCACGACAGCCATATAGATTGTCGAATTTTGATTTGGTGACGGAATCGTTAACGTTCATAGCTGGGAACAGCAGTTCGCCGTCCTTAACCATTTCGTACAGACGGTGAACGCCGGTAGTGGTCTCTTCGGTCACGCCCTGGATGTTGGCGGCTTGCTTGGTCCAGAACTGTGGATCTTCTTTTATTACACGAGCCAATACACCCAAAATGCACTTGAACTCTTCGTTGTCGGTAGTTTCCGGGCCAGGTACGACGCCAGTCTTTTCGCATTCAACCCCCTTGTGAACCAACAGGGTGGCGTCGCCGCCATCGTCCAGAATCATGTTGGCTGTTTGACCACCAGGCCATTTGAAGGCTTGCTCGGTACACCACCAGTACTCTTCCAGGCTTTCACCTTTCCAGGCGAAGACAGGAATGCCGGCAGCAGCGATGGCAGCAGCAGCGTGATCCTGGGTTGAGAAGATGTTGCATGATACCCAGCGTACTTCGGCACCCAGTGCAGTCAGGGTTTCGATCAGTACAGCCGTTTGGATAGTCATGTGCAGGCTGCCCATTATACGAGCGCCTTGGAGCGGTTTTTCTTTGCCATATTTCTCACGCAAAGACATCAGACCGGGCATTTCGGTCTCAGCGATATTCATTTCTTTGCGGCCCCAGTCGGCCAGTGAGATGTCGGCTATTTTGTAATCGGTAAATTCAGACATGTATTGTCTCCAGAATGAACCGAGCGCCGTTGTTTATAAAATCTCTTGTCGAGCCTGGCAAACTTCTGTGAGTTTGTCGCAGCGCTCCTCGAAAAGAGGGGGTGCCCATTATATGGACGATGTACGAATTTGTTAAGTTGGCAGGCTGGGGACGTTTTTCATCCCCAGTCTGCCCAAGGTTTATGAGGTTTTTTTAGATGCCTGCAGCGTCACGCAGGGCATCGGCCTTGTCGGTCTTTTCCCATGGCAGATTGATGTCGTCACGACCAAAGTGACCGTAGGCGGCTGTTTGGCGATAGATAGGACGCAGCAGGTCAAGCATAGTGACCAGGCCTTTAGGGCGCAGATCGAAGTGCTCACGTACCAGTTCAATGATGCGGCTGTTGTCGAGTTTGCCAGTGCCAAAGGTTTCTACCGAGATAGAAGTAGGCTCGGCGACGCCAATGGCGTAAGAGATCTGGATTTCGCAACGGTCGGCCAGGCCAGCAGCAACGATGTTCTTGGCGACATAACGACCAGCATAAGCGGCCGAGCGATCAACCTTGGATGGATCCTTGCCCGAGAACGCACCGCCACCATGACGGGCCATGCCGCCGTAGGTGTCAACAATGATCTTGCGGCCAGTCAGACCGCAGTCACCCACGGGGCCACCGATAACAAAACGGCCGGTTGGGTTGATGTGGTATTGAGTGTCGGCGTTGAGCCATTCGGAAGGCAGAACTGGTTTGATGATCTCATCCATGACTGCTTCACGCAGCGCATTGGTTTCAATCTCTGGGCTGTGTTGGGTAGATAGGACAACGGCATCAATACCAACTGGTTTGCCATCTTCGTAACGGAAGGTGACCTGGCTCTTGGCATCTGGGCGCAACCACGACAGCGTGCCGTTTTTGCGGACTTCAGCCTGGCGCTTAACCAGTTTGTGGGCATAGTGAATCGGCGCCGGCATGAGTACGTCGGTTTCGTTTGAGGCATAACCGAACATCAGGCCCTGGTCGCCAGCACCTTGCTCGTGATTTTCAAATTCATCTACGCCCTGGGCGATGTCAGCTGACTGCTTGTCTATAGAGGTGATGACGGCACAGGATTCCCAGTCGAAGCCCATGTCGGAGCTGTTATAACCGATTTCCTTGACAGTCTTGCGTACCACGTCCTGCATATCCACCCAGGCTGAGGTGGTGATTTCGCCAGAAAGCACCACCATGCCGGTGTTGACCATGGTTTCACAGGCAACACGTGCCTTGGAGTCTTGTTCCAGAATTGCATCAAGTACGGCGTCCGAAATCTGGTCGGCGACCTTGTCTGGATGACCCTCTGAAACTGACTCTGAAGTGAATAAGTAACTGTCTGACATTGTTTTTTTGCTCCAATTGCGGTGATTGTTTAGCGCTGTCCTAGGCGTAGTAGGCGACATTCTATAGGTAAACTTTCTATCAGGAAACTATTGGGTGATAAAAATTGCAAGGTTGCAAATAGAGTTGCTGGTTTTGAATAAGTAGCTAATAATAACCATTCGAATTAAAAGGGCTATTTGGCTGTTTATTGAATAATAAACTCGTCGCATACCTGGATTTAATCCGATGGGCGCTACCTGTTTCGCGCATGAGTTACTAACTCATTGATTTTTAATGGTGAGTATCAAATTTTTTCCGGGGCGGGTGTTGATAGTAGTGTTTTATGGTAATATTGCCGCCTTTCTTGCTCAGTCTAGCGCCTGGAGCGGATACGAAATTTTTACGTAACTTGTTGTTTTTATTTTAATTAACCTAACAGAGTCGAGGAGATTTTATGCCCTCTCGTAGAGATCTAGCGAATGCCATCCGTGCCCTGAGTATGGATGCGGTACAAAAAGCGAATTCAGGCCACCCGGGCGCACCTATGGGTATGGCGGATATTGCTGAAGTATTGTGGAACGACAAAATGAACCACAATCCAGTAAATCCTAACTGGAGCAACCGCGACCGTTTTATTCTGTCGAACGGCCACGGCTCTATGCTTATCTATTCATTGTTGCATCTGACCGGTTATGACCTGTCAATTGACGATCTGAAGAACTTCCGTCAGCTGCATTCCAAGACTCCAGGTCATCCTGAGTATGGTTATGCGCCAGGGGTAGAGACTACTACTGGTCCTCTAGGCCAGGGTATTACCAATGGTGTTGGTATGGCGATTGCCGAAAAGGCATTGGCTGGCCAGTTTAATCAGAAAGGTCACGACATTGTTGATCACCACACCTATGTGTTCCTGGGTGATGGTTGTTTGATGGAAGGTATCTCTCACGAAGCATGTTCACTGGCTGGTACTTTGGGACTGGGCAAATTAATTGCTTTCTGGGATGACAATGGCATTTCTATCGACGGTCACGTTGAAGGCTGGTTCACCGACGATACACCTAAGCGTTTTGAATCTTACGGCTGGCACGTGATTGCTGATGTGGATGGTCATGATCCTGAAGCGCTGACTAAGGCCATTGATACGGCTAAGGCAATGACTGATAAGCCGACTATGATCTGCTGTAAAACAACGATTGGTTTTGGCTCGCCAAACAAATCCGGCAGCCACGCTTGTCACGGTGCGCCATTAGGTCAAGAAGAGATCAACTTGACTAAAGCAGCTCTGGGTTGGGAGCACGCCGCATTCGACGTGCCTGCTGATATATATGCAGGTTGGGATGCAAAAGACAAAGGCGCCAAGGCTGAAGCTGCATGGAACGAAAAGTTTGCAGCCTATAAAGCAGCTTTCCCAGAACTGGCTGCTGAATATGAGCGTCGTATGGCGGGCGATCTGCCTGCAGACTGGGCAGCTAAATCTGCTGCTTACATCGCTTCTGTTAATGCTGATGCAAAAAGTCCTGCAACACGTCAAGCGTCATTGGCCGCTATCGAAGCATATTCACCAATGGTTCCTGAAATGTTTGGTGGTTCAGCTGACCTGGGTTGTTCAAACCTGACTGAATGGTCTGGTTACAAACCAATGATCAGTAATGAAGAGTGTAACTACCTGAATTACGGTGTGCGTGAGTTCGGTATGTCTGCGATCATGAATGGTATTACCTTGCACGGTGGTCTGATCCCATTCGGCGCAACCTTCCTGATGTTTTCCGAGTATGCCCGTAACGCACTGCGTATGGCTGCTTTGATGAAGGTTCAAAGCATCTTTGTATTCACTCATGATTCTATCGGCCTGGGTGAAGATGGTCCTACACATCAACCTGTCGAGCAGATTCCTACATTGCGCATGATTCCTAATATGGCAGTTTGGCGTCCATGTGATGCAGTTGAATCAGCCGTATGTTGGGCACAGGCCATTGAGCGTAAAGATGGTCCATCTACATTGATCTTCTCACGTCAAGGTTTGCCACATCAGGAGCGTACTGATGCGCAAATCGCCGCTATCGCTAAGGGTGGTTATATTCTGAAAGATTGTGAAGGCACCCCTGATGCAATCATCATCGCTACGGGTTCAGAAATTGAGCTGGCGGTCGGTGCGGCAGCAGCGATGACGGGCAGAAAGATCCGTGTTGTTTCTATGCCATCAACCAATCTGTTTGATGCGCAGGATGCAGCGTATCGTTCATCTGTATTGGATAAAGCTATTCCAACGGTTGCTGTTGAAGCTGCCGTTACAGATGCCTGGTACAAATATGCTGATGCTGTTGTAGGTATCGATCACTTCGGTGAGTCTGCACCTGCTGGCGAGTTGTTTAAAGAGTTTGGTTTTACTGTAGAGAACGTTGTTGCAGCTGTTGAAGGCGTACTCTAAATAACAATTATTAGCCTGCCTTAAATTGAGGCGGGCCAAAGTTTTTATTTACCTTGAGGGAGAAAATACACAATGGCAATTAAAATCGGAATTAACGGCTTCGGTCGTATCGGTCGTATGGCTTTCCGTGCAGTCGCTAAAGACTTTCCAGATATGGAAATTGTTGCAATCAATGACTTGCTGGATGCTGACTACCTCGCGTATATGCTGAAATATGACTCAGTCCACGGTCGTTTTGATGGTGATGTGTCTGTTGATAATGGTGCGCTGATTGTTAGCGGCAAGAAAATTCGTTTGACTGCTGAGCGCAATCCTGCAGATCTGAAATGGGGTGATGTTGGTGCAGATATTATTCTGGATTGTACTGGTTTCTTCTTGACCGAAGAATCTTGTCAGGCTCACATCGACGCTGGTGCTAAGAAGGTTGTTCAATCTGCACCTTCTAAAGATGCCACGCCAATGTTTGTCTATGGCGTTAACCACGAAGAGTACGCTGGTCAAGCAATCAGTTCAGCTGCTTCATGTACTACTAACTGTCTCGCGCCTTTGGCCAAGGTTATTAACGATAACTTTGGTATCAAGCGTGGCCTGATGACAACTGTTCATGCTGCAACGGCTACTCAGAAAACTGTTGATGGTCCTTCACAGAAAGACTGGCGCGGTGGTCGCGGTATCCTTGAAAATATCATTCCTTCTTCAACTGGTGCGGCTAAAGCTGTAGGCGTTGTTTTGCCAGAGCTGAATGGCAAGCTGACTGGTATGGCTTTCCGCGTACCTACTTCTGATGTTTCAGTGGTTGATTTGACTGTTGAGCTGAACAAGTCTGCATCTTATGATGAGATCTGTGCAGCTGTTAAAGCAGCTTCTGAGTCTGCTGGTATCGGTGAAACTTTGGCTTATACCGACGAGAAAGTAGTTTCTACTGACTTCCGCGGTTGTGGTTATTCTTCTATCTTCGACGCTGGCGCTGGTATTGCGCTCGATGGCACTTTTGTTAAATTGGTTGCCTGGTACGACAATGAGTACGGTTATACCTGCAACATGATGCGTTTTGTTCGCCACGTTGCGGCTAACTAAGTAAGTATTGGAAAGGCATGGGAGCGTTGCTCCTGTGCCTTCTCTCTTTTTGGTTTTTATATAACCAAGAGAGATATTTGCTGAAGGTCTTGCTTGGCCCAATGTAATTTGGGAGCCTTTACCAAATTTCTTTCAAAAACATTCGGAGATATATTCATGTCTGTAATTAAAATGACTGACCTAGATCTGGCTGGTAAACGTGTTCTGATTCGTCAGGATCTGAACGTTCCAGTTAAAGATGGCAAAGTAACTTCTGATGCGCGTATTCGTGCTTCACTGCCAACAATCCAAAAAGCCCTGGAAGCGGGTGCTGCCGTGATGATTATGTCTCACCTGGGCCGTCCAACTGAAGGTGAATACACTGAAGAGTTTTCTCTGGCGCCAGTTGCCAACCACCTCGGTGGTTTATTGGGCAAGGAAGTTAAGCTGGTAAAAGATTATCTGGATGGCGCTACTGTTGCAGCAGGCGAAGTCGCCATTCTGGAAAATGTTCGTTTTAATGTCGGTGAGAAGAAAAACGACGATACATTGGCTAAGAAATATGCGGCCCTGTGTGATGTGTTTGTGATGGATGCCTTTGGTACTGCCCATCGCGCACAAGGTTCTACTCACGGCGTAGCTAAATTTGCGCCTACTGCATGTGCTGGTCCTTTGTTGGCTGGTGAGTTGGAAGCCCTTGGTAAAGCACTGGATAATCCAGCCCGTCCAATGGTTGCCATCGTTGGTGGTTCCAAGGTTTCAACCAAGCTGACTGTATTGGAGTCGCTGTCTAAGGTTGTTGATCAGTTGATTGTTGGTGGTGGTATTGCCAACACTTTTATCGCCGCGGCTGGTTACAACGTTGGTAAGTCGCTCTACGAAGCTGATCTGATTGGCACATGTGAGAAGTTGACTGCTGATGCTAAGTCGCGCGGTGGTGATATTCCTGTTCCAACTGATGTTGTTTGTGCTAAAGAGTTTTCTGAAACGGCTACGGCTGAACTGAAGGCAGCATCTGACGTTGCTGATGACGACATGATTTTCGATATCGGACCAGACAGTGCCAAGGCTTTGGCTGAAGTGCTGAAATCTGCCGGTACTATTGTCTGGAACGGTCCAGTTGGCGTGTTTGAATTCGATCAGTTCGGCGAAGGTACTAAGTCGATTGCTATGGCAATTGCTGACTCACCTGCCTTCTCAATTGCAGGTGGCGGTGATACTCTCGCGGCAGTTGATAAGTACAATATTGCTGATAAAGTGTCTTATATTTCTACTGGCGGCGGCGCATTCCTTGAGTTTTTGGAAGGCAAAAAGTTGCCAGCAGTTGCGATCCTTGAAGAGCGCGCTGCAAACTAAGTAATACGTATATCCCCCTGGAATTTGCTCCGGGGGTTTTAACTTATTAATGACAATAATGATGATTAGGTGTTAATCAATATATATGTTTAGACGCACAAAGATTGTTGCCACACTAGGTCCTGCTACAGATGACCCAAAGGTGCTGGATGATTTAATTCAGGCAGGCGTGGATGTAGTGCGCGCAAATTTTTCTCATGGTTCTGCCGAGGATCATATCAATCGGACTGAGGGTGTTCGCAATCGAGCCAGGGCTCATGGTCGCCAGGTGGGTGTGTTGGCTGATCTTCAAGGTCCCAAGATTCGTATTGATCGATTTAAAGACGGTAAAGTTGAATTGGTAGAAGGGGAAAAATTTATCCTTGATGCTGCCTGTGGCAAAGAAGATGGTAATCAAGAGCGTGTTGGCCTGACCTATAAAGAACTGCCAAATGATGTCAATCGTGGTGACACTCTGTTACTGGACGATGGTCGCATCGTGTTGTGGGTGGAAGAGGTTGCTGGACAAGAGATTATTTGTAAGGTTCAGGTGGCTGGTTTTCTATCTAATAACAAAGGTATCAATCGGATGGGTGGTGGTTTGTCTGCTGCGGCCCTGACAGACAAGGATCGAGCTGACATTAAGACCGCTGCCGCAATGAAGGCGGACTATGTCGCTATTTCTTTTCCTCGCTGTGCTGCCGATGTTAATCTGGCTCGTGAACTATTGCGTGAAGCTGGTGGTCATGGTGGGATTGTTGCCAAGATTGAACGAGCTGAAGCGATTGATAATATTGAAGAGATCGTCGCTGCCTCTGATGCCATCATGGTGGCGCGTGGCGATCTAGGGGTTGAGATCGGTGATGCTGAGTTGCCAGCGGTACAAAAACGCCTGATCAAGATTGCTCGTGAAATGAACCGTGTAGTAATCACGGCTACCCAGATGATGGAAAGCATGATTGAGAACCCTATCCCGACACGTGCGGAAGTGTTTGATGTTGCCAATGCGGTTCTGGATGGCACTGATGCAGTGATGCTGTCAGCCGAGACCGCCGCGGGTAGATTTCCAGTCAAAGCTGTTGCCGCTATGGGACGGATTTGTATCAGTGCTGAAAAGGAAGAGTTGGCCAGCAGTTCTGACCACCGTATCCATACCCAGTTTAGTCGTGTTGATGAAGCGATTGCCATGTCGGCGATGTATGTTGCTAACCATCTAGGTGTAAAGGCCATTGCATGTTTGACAGAGTCTGGCGCGACGCCATTGTGGATGTCTCGAATTAGCTCTGGTATTCCTATTTACGCGATGACCCCTCATGTAGAGACGCGTCGCAAGGTAACTCTCTATCGTGGTGTTTGCCCGGTAAGTTTTACTGTGACATCAACGGATCATGCCACTATCAACAAAGAAGCTGTTGATGAGTTGATGCGTCGTGGTGCTGTGCGTGATGGTGATCTTGTCATTATTACCAAGGGTGATTTTATGGGTGAAATGGGCGGCACCAATGCGATGAAGATCGTTCGTGTTGGTGACATGCATGAGCCTTCATCGATAGAATCATAAGATTTTTAAATAGTTTCGTAACAATAATTTTAAGTTTGAGGAGATTACAATGGCTCTAATTTCAATGCGTCAACTGCTGGATCATGCTGCTGAGAACGACTACGGTCTGCCAGCTTTCAATGTAAATAACATGGAGCAGGTACACGCTATCATGCGCGCTGCTGATGCAGTTAATGCACCAGTTATCATGCAGGGTTCTGCCGGTGCTCGTTCATATGCAGGCGAACCATTCCTGCGTCACCTGATCACTGCCGCTGTTGAAATGTACCCACACATTCCAGTATGTATGCATCAGGATCACGGTGCGTCTCCTGACGTTTGCTTCCGTTCTATCCAGTCTGGTTTTACTTCTGTGATGATGGACGGTTCGCTGATGGCTGATGGCAAGACGCCATCATCTTTCGAGTACAACGTTGAAGTTACCCGCAAGGTTGCTGAGCTGGCTCACGCTTGTGGTGTTTCTGTTGAAGGCGAGCTGGGTTGCTTGGGTTCATTGGAAACTGGCGAAATGGGTGAAGAAGATGGCCATGGTGCAGAAGGTAAACTGGATCTGGATATGTTGTTGACTGATCCACAAGAAGCTAAGACTTTTGTTGAACAGACTGGCTGTGATGCTTTGGCAATCGCTATCGGTACTTCTCACGGCGCTTACAAGTTCACTAGCGAGCCAACTGGTGAAGTTCTGCGTATTGATCGTATTGCAGAAATCCATGCTGTTATTCCTAATACTCACCTGGTAATGCACGGTTCTTCTTCTGTGCCTCAGGAGTGGTTGGAAATCATCAACCAGTACGGCGGCGAAATGGGTCAAACCTACGGCGTACCTGTTGAAGAAATCGTTCTGGGTATCAAGTCAGGTGTTCGCAAGGTTAATATCGATACTGACTTGCGTATGGCGTCTACTGGTGCGATCCGTCGTCACCTGGAAGAGAACAAGTCTAACTTTGATCCACGTAAGGCGTTCAAAGCTTCTACTGATGCAATGGCTGAGATCTGTCAGGCTCGCTACGAAGCATTTGGTGCTGCTGGCCAAGCTTCTAAGATCACTGCCAAGTCACTTGAAACTATGATCGATTTCTACAAATAAGTTTTTACTTTTGTAGTCATAAAAAGGGCGAGTTTATCTCGTCCTTTTTTTTGTCCAAATAAAAAGCCGCTTTAGATAGCGGCTTTAATGTTTCTGGGTGTTTGTAGGGTTAGTCAGAGCCAAACAGGTCGCGGGTATAAACCTTGTCAGACACATCTTTCAGGTTGGTGCTCATACGGTTAGATACAATGACATCTGACATGGCCTTGAACTCATCCAGGTCTGTGATTACCCTTGAATTAAAAAAGTCAGTTTCATTTAGCCCGGGTTCGTACACCACTACCTCGATACCTTTGGCTTTAATGCGTTTCATGATGCCCAAGATGGATGAGGCGCGGAAGTTGTCTGAGCCGCTTTTCATTATCAGCCTGTAAACACCAACCACATGTGGTTTTTTATTGATTATGGCGTCAGCGATAAAGTCTTTGCGGGTGGTGTTTGAATTAACGATGGCTTCTATGATGTTGTTTGGAACATTTTGATAGTTTGCCAGCAATTGCTTGGTGTCTTTGGGTAGGCAATAACCACCATAACCAAAAGAGGGGTTGTTGTAATGTGAGCCGATACGCGGATCTAGCCCAACCCCTTCGATAATTTGTCTGGAATCCAGGCCGTGGCTGGCGGCATATGTGTCCAGTTCGTTAAAGTATGCAACGCGCATCGCCAGATAGGTGTTGGAAAATAGCTTGATGGCCTCGGCTTCTGTTGGATTGGTGTACAGAGTCTTTACATCTTCCTTTATGGCGCCCTGTGCCAGTAGTGCGCCAAACTTCTCCGCTCTTGCAGAGATTTCCCCGACGATTATGCGTGAAGGGTGAAGGTTATCGTATAGCGCTTTACCTTCTCTTAAAAACTCGGGGGAAAAGATGATGTTGGCTGCGGGATATGTTTGCCTGATATTCTCAGTGTAGCCAACTGGGACGGTTGACTTGATTACCATCACCGCAGATGGATTTATTTTGAGCACATCCTCAATGACAGACTCTACCGTTGAGGTATTAAAGTAGTTGGTGACAGGGTCGTAATCAGTGGGTGTCGAGATAATGATAAATTCAGCGTCTTTATATGCCTGTTGTTTGTCTAATGTTGCGGTTAGATTTAAGGTTTTGTTGCTGAGGTAGTCTTCAAGCTCTGTGTCAGAGATGGGTGATTTTTTATTGTTGATCAGGTTGATTTTGTCCTGCATAACATCCAGGCAGACGACTTGATTATGCTGTGCCAGCAACACCGCATTTGACAGTCCGACATAGCCTGAGCCTACTACTGTAATTTTCATTTCTGTTTCTCGTTAGAAAATCTAATTGTTTTAATTCTGGATTAGACCTTGTAATAGTCTCGATACCAGGCGACAAAGTTGGCGATGCCATCTTCAATAGGCATGGCGGGTTTAAAGCCGACATCATTCATCAGGTCATCAACATTGGCATAGGTGGCCGGTACGTCACCGGGTTGCAGTGGCAGCAGATTTTTTTCGGCCTTCATGCCCAGGCAGTCTTCAATGATTTCAATAAAACGCAGCAGCTCTACCGGTTGATTGTTGCCGATGTTGTAGATTTTAAAAGGAGCATAACTGGTGCTAGTGTCTGGATTGTCACCTGACCAATCAGGGTTAGGGCTGGCAACATTGTCCAGGGTGCGGATTACGCCTTCGACAATATCATCTATGTAGGTAAAGTCGCGGCGGCACTTGCCATAGTTGAAGACGTCAATAGATTTTCCTTCGAGAATGGCCTTGGTAAACAGAAACAGCGCCATGTCAGGGCGGCCCCAGGGACCATATACGGTAAAAAAGCGTAGCCCGGTAGTGGGTAGTTGATAAAGGTGGCTGTAAGTGTGCGCCATCAGCTCATTGGCCTTTTTCGAGGCGGCATAAAGGCTGACCGGATGGTCGACATTGTCATGCACAGAAAAGGGCATCTTGGTATTGGCGCCATAGACCGAACTGCTGGAGGCATAGACCAGGTGCTGCACTTCGTTGTGACGGCAGCCTTCGAGGATATTGGTGGTACCCTGGATGTTACTGTCGATATAGGCATGTGGGTTGATCAGTGAATAGCGCACACCAGCCTGTGCCGCAAGATGCACCACTTTGTCAGGTTTGTGTTCGCTAAATAACTTGGCGATACCGTCACGATTTTCCAGGTCCATGCGGACATCGGTAAAACCATCCTGGTTTGTCAGCCTGGCCAGTCGGTCTTTTTTGAGGTTGACGTCATAGTAGTCATTGAGGTTGTCCAAACCAACCACCTCATCACCGCGATCAAGCAGCCTGAGAGCAACATTAGAGCCAATAAAACCAGCTGTACCGGTAATTAATACCTTCATTAAAAGTGTCCTGATTTAATAATTTGATTACAAGCGGCCATCTACTGAACCTGCTGGAAACAGGTACTTGATGTCGTAGATGACAGAGTTTGTCTTACCTAGCGCCTTTATTTTATCCAGCCCCATTTCTTTGAACTGGCGATGGCTGACAGCCAGGATGATGGCGTCATATTGACCGTCGGCGGGTTTGTCTGTCACAGGGGTGATGTTGTATTCGTGCTCAGCCTCAGCGATGTTGACCCATGGATCGTAGACATCAATCTGGCAATTGTAATCGCCAAACTCTTTGATGATGTCGACCACGCGGGTGTTGCGCAGATCGGGGCAATCTTCCTTGAAGGTCAGGCCCATGATCAGAATCTTGGCATCGACAACAGGGATGCGCTTTTGAGTCATCAGCTTGACCACCTGTTGGGTGGCATAGGCGCCCATGCCGTCATTAATGCGGCGGCCAGCCAGAATCATTTCCGGCTGGTAACCTATCTCCTGTGCCTTGTGGGTCAGGTAGTAAGGGTCTACGCCGATGCAATGGCCGCCCACCAGACCAGGACGAAAGGGCAGGAAGTTCCATTTGGTGCCAGCGGCCTTGAGCACCTCTTCGGTATCGATGTCGAGTCGGTTGAAGATCAGAGCCAGTTCGTTGATCAGGGCAATATTGACGTCACGCTGGGTGTTTTCGATAACCTTGGCGGCTTCGGCAACACGAATGCTGCTGGCCTTGTAGGTGCCGGCCTCGATGACCTGGTTGTAAAGTTCATCGACAAAGTCGGCAATCTCCGGTGTCGAACCCGAGGTGACTTTGAGGATATTGATGACGCGGTGTTCCTTGTCGCCTGGATTGATGCGCTCAGGGCTGTAGCCGGCAAAAAAGTCTTTGTTGTAAGTCAGGCCTGAGCCAGCTTCGATGATAGGGATACAGACCTCTTCAGTGGCTCCTGGGTAGACTGTGGACTCGAAAATCACCACGTCATCTTTTTTTAGCAGCTTGCCCAAGGTCTGGCTGGCGCCGATTAAGGGGCTTAGATCCGGGCGCTTGTGGTTGTCGATCGGGGTAGGCACGGTGACGATGTAGACATTGCAGTCTTTCAGGTCATCAGGATTGCTGCTGTAGCTCAAATGGGTTGCAGTAAGCAGTTCTTCAGGCTCAACTTCCAATGAACTATCCTTGCCAGCCTTTAACTCATCAATGCGAGGTTGGTTGATATCGAGACCAACAACGGCCATCTTTTTGCCGAATTCAACCGCCAGTGGCAGGCCAACATAGCCCAGGCCAATCATTCCGATTTTGACATTATTTAGTGAGTGCATGAAATACCCCGGTTCTTGTTTAGTTGATATATTCAATTATGCAGCGGCCAATGGCACAAAAATTTAAGTCGGATTTATCTATTGTGGTTTGGCGCTTACGTTTAGGCAGCGTCGACATTAATGCAAAATACATTATTACCGTTGTTCTTTGGGGGGAATCGATGATAAGGCAGGTATTGTCCAAGTAAAACACTGCGACTTTCATCCACCCCCCATCCTAATATCTAGTGTGAAGGATTGCTTAAAGATGAAAAGATAGCAAAGCTTGGGCGCTGAGTCAGTAATCATTTCCATGTTTTTGTTTATCTATTTCGAAAGGGTATACTGAGTCCTTCATTTGAAGATTGCTTTTGACTAGGGGGTAAGGTGTCTTTGTTATTATTTTCTTTATTAGACAATCCCAAGTTTGAAGAAGGCAAGTTGTGGCAGCGTGTCAGCCTGCCAGCTAATTCAACTATTTTCTCCGAGGGTGAGCGCAGTAGCGAGGTTTATCTGGTCTTGGCCGGTGAGTTGCGTGTGCTGGGTAAGGTTGACCTGGATGATCAGCGCAGGATTCAA
>Ga0316192_10001269_pt1 | contig 18516 bp, 21 predicted proteins | sample MerIslwburrow_MG_FD_204931 | JGI IMG/M metagenome (GOLD analysis project Ga0316192, IMG submission 204931) | Coastal sediment microbial communities from Maine, United States - Merrow Island worm burrow | ecosystem: Environmental > Aquatic > Marine > Coastal > Sediment | place: USA: Maine...
GCTGGAAGATGTGGTTAAGCGGGTTCAGAGTGCAATCGATTTGGTGCAGGGCTGGCTCGATGAGGGTGAAGGCGATGTAAAGCAGTCGGATCTTTATGCCTTGCAGTCGGGTTATGCCCTGGTGGCAAAATACAAGGCTCAGGCCGAGGCCCTGGAAAAGGTGGCGCTGGCTGGCTTGAAGGTGCTGACCGGTGTGTCCCTAAACGATAGCCTGGCTGTGGCGGACAAGAAACTAAGGCCAGTGCCATTGCCAATATTGGGGCTTGATGAGTTAAAGCAGCAGGCCATGGAACAACGGCCTGAGATGGAGCAGTTGCAGGCTGGCTTAGAGGCAAGGCGTTCGTTGGTGGCAGCAAATAAATCAAGCTCCAGGCCAGAGTTGTATGCCGGTGTTGCCGGTATCCTCTCTTATGCATGGGAACGTGAGCGGCTTGAAAATCCCTATATCTACGACCCGTTTAATGAGTTTGGTGTGACGCCGGTGATTGGTCTGCGTTGGAATTGGCAGCCGGGCGTGTCTGATGGCAAAACCAGTGTCGCTGAGGCTGAGTTGAATGCCTTGATTGCCAAATCCAGCTTTGCTCAAAAGGGTATCCCGTTTCAGGTGGTTGAACAGTATTATCAGGTGCAGGGTTATTACGAGGCGGTGCAGCAGCTGGAACAGGCCGGCCGCTCGGCGCGGCGCTGGATGATAAGCAGTTACACCGATTTTGAGGCGGGGCTGGAAGAGGCGGAAAAAATCATGACGGCGATGCAGGCCTATGCACTGGCAATGACGGATTATGTTCAGACTACCTTTGAATACAATATGCATGTGGCCCGTTTGGATGATGTGACAGGAGTGAGCCAATGAAACGAATAGCTGTTATCTGTGTGATGTTGTTGGGCTTGGTGTCGACTTCTGTGTTTGCAGCCATAGGGCCACAGCAGCTGGTGGAGCAGACCTCGCGAACCATGCTGGAAAAGTTGAAGCAGGAAAAAGAGCTGATCAAGGCTGAGCCAGGCCGTATCTATGATTTGGTCGATGAGATTGTCGTGCCGCATTTTGATTTCGAATACATGTCGCAGATGGTGTTGGCCAAACATTGGCGTCGGGCATCGGCAGCGCAACGTCAGGCCTTTACCCTGGAGTTCAGGCAATTGCTGGTGCGTACCTATGCCACTTCGCTGAAAGAATATGCCGATCAGGTTTTGATCTATCTGCCTTTCCGTGAGGGCAGTAAACCAGATCAGGCCATGGTGCGCACCGAGGTTGAGCAGGCCGGTGGTTTTCCTATTCCGATTGATTATCGTCTGCATCAAAATAGCGCTGACTGGAAGGTGTTTGATGTGGTGATTGATGGCGTCAGCCTGGTAACCAATTACCGCACCAGTTTTTCCAAGGAGATTCGTGATGGTGGTCTGGATGGTCTGATAAAGACTCTGGCCAAGCGTAATCTGGAGGTTAGAGGCGAGTGATTCAGGCTGAGTTGCAGTGTCAGTCAGCCGGGCGTTACCGTCTGGTTGGTGAATTGAGTTTTGAAACGGTGCCTGGCCTGATGGGCGCTGGCGAGCAGCTGTTTCAGGCGGCTGGTGAGGTTTTGCTTGATCTGAGTCAGCTTGAGCGCAGCGATAGTGCCGGTCTGGCATTGCTGGTGAATTGGCTGGGTCAGGCCCGGCAGAGACAGTGTCAGCTTCGTTTTCAGCAAATTCCCGAGCAGTTGTTGCGGCTGGCGCGCGTCAGCGCTGTCGATCAGTTGTTGTCCGAGTAGCTTATTGCACTCGTCTTCTTTTCTCCTCTTAATAAAAGCTGCTAAAAAAGGTATCCTACGCGGTTATTGTTTTTGGTAATGAATTACCGAAGGATTGGGCGTCTAGATGCAAGCAGAACAGATTAAACAAATGATTGAGGCAGGCCTGCCAGGTTGTCAGGTGCAGGTGCTTGGCGATGATGGCCAGCATTTTGATGCCGTCGTGGTCTCGGATGCCTTTGAGGGCAAGGCCATGCTGCAACAGCATCGTCTGGTTTATGCCACCCTGGGCGGCAAGGTCGAGGATGGTTCTATTCACGCTTTGGCATTAAAAACATTTACCCCTGATGCTTGGGCTAAGGCGCAATAACAATGGATAAATTAATTATCACCGGTGGTGGTCCGCTTAATGGTGAAGTGCGGATCTCCGGGGCCAAAAATGCCGCGCTGCCAATTCTAGCGGCGACTCTGTTGGCCAGCGAACTGGTGACTGTGCGCAATGTGCCGCATTTGCATGATGTCACCACCACTCTGGCCTTGTTGGGCCGGCTTGGGGTTGAATTGGTCGTTGATGAGAAGCTGAATGTCGAGATCAATCCCACCACGATCAACAATTTTGTTGCCCCGTATGAGTTGGTTAAGACCATGCGTGCCTCGATTCTTGTGCTGGGTCCGCTGCTAGCGCGTTACGGCAAGGCGGATGTTTCCCTGCCGGGCGGCTGTGCTATTGGTTCGCGGCCGGTCAATCTGCATATCCAGGGGCTGCGTGCCATGGGGGCGGATATTGAGGTCGAAGCTGGATATATACGTGCTCGTGCTGATCGCCTCAAGGGTGCACGACTGTTTATGGATGTGGTTACCGTTACCGGTACCGAGAATTTGCTGATGGCGGCGACCCTGGCTGAAGGCACCTCTGTGCTGGAAAATGCGGCGCGTGAGCCTGAAGTGGTGGATCTGGCCAATTTCCTCAATAGCATGGGTGCCAAGATCACGGGGCATGGCACTGACACTATTACGGTTGAAGGTGTCGAGAAGCTTGGTGCGACGGATTACAGCATCCTGCCGGATCGGATCGAAACCGGCACCTATCTCATTGGTGCAGCCGTCAGTGGTGGCCGGATTAAGGTCAAAGATACCCGGCCTGAACTGCTTGACGCGGTGCTGAGCAAATTGCAGGAAGCGGGTGCGAAAATTACCTGTGGTGATGACTGGATTGAGTTGGATATGGAAGGTCGTCGCCCCAAGGCGGTGGATATTCATACTGCGCCTTATCCAGCGTTTCCTACCGATATGCAGGCTCAGTTCACTTTGTTGAATTCGGTGGCTGAGGGCGCTGGTTCGATTACCGAGAATGTGTTTGAGAACCGCTTTATGCACGTGCAGGAATTGGTGCGCATGGGGGCTAATATCAAGGTCGAAGGCAATACTGCCATTGTCACCGGGGTGGAAAAACTGCAGGGCGTGCCGGTAATGGCGACTGACCTGCGTGCCTCAGCCAGCCTGGTGTTGGCGGGTCTGGTGGCAACGGGTGAGACGGTGGTGGACAGGATCTACCACATTGATCGCGGTTATGAATGTATTGAAGAAAAATTACAGATGTTGGGTGCGAAGATTCGCCGCACACCTGGCTGATTGAAGGATAAACGCGTGACAAACACTTTAACCATTGCAGTTTCCAAAGGGCGTATTTTTAAGGATGCGCTGCCGCTGCTGGCCGGGGCCGGGATTGTGCCTATTGATGATCCGGAAACCAGTCGAAAGCTGATTCTCGATACCAGTAGAGATGATGTGAAGCTGGTGTTGATCCGAGCCTCGGATGTGCCTACCTATGTCGATTATGGTGCTGCTGATATCGGTATCGCCGGCAAAGATGTGCTGATGGAATACGAGGGTGATGGCCTCTATGAATTGCTGGATCTGAAGATTGCCTGCTGCAAGTTGATGGTGGCTGGCCCGGAAGGTTCGAATACGGATTCTGCCCGACTGCGCATTGCCACCAAGTATGTTCACTCGGCCAAGCGTTATTTTGCTGACCAGGGCAAGCAGGCCGAGTTAATCAAACTTTACGGTTCGATGGAACTGGCGCCGCTGGTAGGTTTGGCGGATCACATCGTCGATGTGGTCGATACCGGCAACACCCTGCGCGCCAATGGCCTGGTGCCGCTGGAACATATTGCTGACATTAGTTCACGCCTGATTGTGAACAAGGCCTCGATGAAGATGAAACACGCCGCTGTGAAACTGTTTATCGATAATGTGGCCCAGGCTGTGGCGCAACGTAATCCGGCCTGATTGCCAGCTTTCAATGTAAGAACAATCCGATTTGGAGTAAGCCTATGACTTCCCTAGCAGTTAAACGACTCAATACTCAGGATGAAAACTTCTGGTCGGAAATGGACCAGTTGCTGGCCTGGGATAGCGTCTCTGATGATCAGGTTTCGGGTGCGGTAAAAGAGATCCTGACCAATGTCCGTCGTCGCGGCGACGAGGCCGTGGTGGAGTACACCAATAAGTTCGATCGCATGTCGGTTGAGTCGATGGCGGCTCTGGAAATATCCCAGGAAAGTATGCGAGAGGCCTTGCAACGCATCCCGGAGAATGAGCGCAAGGCGCTGGAGTTTTCCACTCAACGGCTGTTTGCCTATCACGAACATCAGCGTGCCGAGTCGTGGTCTTACACCGAGGCCGATGGCACCATGCTGGGGCAGAAGGTCACAGCCTTGGATAGGGTTGGCCTGTATGTGCCAGGTGGTAAGGCCAGTTACCCGTCATCGGTGTTGATGAATGCGGTGCCGGCTAAGGTTGCCGGTGTTAGGGAAATCATCATGGTGGTGCCAACACCTGATGGTGAGTTGAATGACATGGTGCTGGCTGCCGCCGCTATCGTTGGTGTTGATCGTGCCTTCGCCGTTGGTGGTGCTCAGGCAGTGGCGGCGCTGGCCTACGGCACTGAGACGGTACCTCAGGTGGATAAGATTGTTGGTCCGGGTAATATCTATGTTGCTACCGCCAAGGGCATGGTGTTTGGTACCGTTGGTATCGACATGATCGCCGGGCCATCTGAAATTCTGGTGGTCTGTGATGGTGAGACTAATCCTGATTGGGTGGCGATGGACCTGTTTTCTCAGGCCGAGCATGACGAAGATGCGCAATCGATTCTGGTTTCGCCCGATGCCGGGTTTCTCGACAAGGTTCAGACCAGCATCGACAAGCTGCTGCCGGAAATGGAGCGCAGTGAGTTGATTCGTAAGTCACTCGGTGCCCGTGGTGCCTTGATTCACTGTCAGGATCTGGATGAGGCGGCCAAGGTGATTAACTATGTCGCGCCAGAGCATCTGGAGCTGTCGGTGGAAGATCCGGACGAATTGCTGGAAAATATCCGTCACGCCGGGGCTGTGTTCATGGGTCGTTATACTGCCGAGGCGGTAGGTGATTACTGTGCGGGTCCTAATCACGTTCTGCCGACTTCGCGTACAGCCAGGTTTTCTTCGCCGTTGGGTGTTTATGATTTCCAGAAGCGTTCCAGTCTGATTATGTGTTCTGAGGCAGGTGCGACCTTTCTGGGGGGGTATGCCTCGACCCTGGCGCGAGGCGAAGGTTTGACTGCTCATGCCCGTTCAGCGGAGTATCGGATTAAGAAGATTTAAGAAATGCTGTGTCTGTTTTTAAGTTTTTGCTAAAATAGCCTGATAATACTTGAGACTCAATAACATGGCAGCGATGATTGTGGACAGAAAAGACGAAAAAATTATTCACCTGATTAGACCTGATGTGCAGACGATGCAGGCCAGTCATGTGCCGCCAGGTCGGGGTATGATCAAGCTGGATGCCAGGGAAAACCCTTATGCCTGGCCGGCCTATCTGCGTGGTGAGTGGCTGGAGGAGATGCAGGGCGTGGCCATGAATCGCTACCCAGATCCTGAATCGACTGATCTTAAGGCGCGTCTGCGCCAGGTGTTCAACATTCCTCATGGCATGGAGTTGATGCTGGGCAATGGCTCTGATGAGCTGATCCAGATCATCAGTCTGGCTATGCGTGGCGCTGGCCGCAAGGTGCTTGCCGCTGTGCCAACCTTTGCCCGCTTTAAGATGATTAGTGCCTATGCCGGGATGGAGTTTGTCGGCGTGCCGTTGGATAAAAAAGATTTTGGTCTTGATATGGCCGCGATGTTGGCTGCAATCGAACAGCATCAGCCTGCTGTAACCTATCTTGCCTCGCCCAATAATCCTACCGGCAATACCTATTCTCAGAAAGAGATTGGCCAATTGTTGGATTCAACACACGGCCTGGTTGTGGTGGATGAGTCATATTTTGGTTTTTCCGGCGAGAGCATGATGTCTCAGCTGGAGCAGCATGATAATTTGCTGGTTATGCGTTCCCTGTCAAAGATGGGTCTGGCGGGTTTGCGCCTGGGTTATCTGGTGGGCAGTCCACGCTGGATAAATCAGATTGATAATCTGCGCCTTCCATATAATATCAATGTCTTGACCCAGTTTACGGCTGAGTTTGCTCTGAACTACTACGATGTCTTTGAGGAGCAGATTGAGCAGGTTCGTCGCGACCGCATCTGGGTCGCAGAAAGTATTCGTCGTATCAAAGGGGTGGAAGTGTTCCCTAGCGAGACCAACTTTATTATGTTCCGTGTCGCGCCAGGGCGAGGTAATGAGATTGATGCGACCCTTAAACAAAAAGGGATTTTGCTCAGGAATCTGGGTGACGACAGCCCGCTACTGCGCGATTGTCTGCGTGTGACCATTGGCAAACCAAGTGAGAATGTTGCCTTTATCTCGGCGCTGACCTCATCAGTTTAGGTCTATCTCTTCAAACCAGACCGTTTTACTAGTATCCTAAGCGTCCGAGTTTGATGGGGCGAAGCCCCGTTGTGGAGAAAGATTGATGGCTGGACGTATAGCCTCGGTGGCACGCGATACTTTGGAGACTCAGATTCAGGTCACTATAAATCTGGATGGTGAGGGTAAAGCTAGCTTTGATACTGGTGTGCCGTTTCTTGAGCACATGCTGGATCAGATAGCCCGTCACGGTATGATTGACCTGGATGTTAAGTCGAAAGGCGATTTGCACATCGATGCACACCACAGTGTTGAAGATATTGGGATCGCTCTAGGTCAAACTTTTGCCCAGGCTGTAGGCGACAAAAAAGGCATTACTCGTTACGGTCACGCCTATGTGCCTTTAGATGAGGCCTTGTCTCGCGTGGTGCTGGATTTTTCTGGTCGCCCAGGGCTGGAGTTTCATGTCGACTTTCCTCGTGCCAGTATTGGTGGTTTTGAAACCGATCTGTTCTACGAGTTTTTCCAGGGTTTTGTCAATCATGCCCAGGTAAGCCTGCACATCGATTGTTTGCGTGGTCGTAATTCGCACCACATTGCTGAGACGGTGTTTAAGGCTTTTGGTCGTGCTTTGCGCATGGCTTTGACGGCTGACCCGCGTATGCAGGGTGTCATCCCCTCAACCAAGGGGACGTTGTAAGACGTTCCAGAACAACACCTTTAACTGAAATACATCATGTCTACTATCGCTGTAATTGATTATGGGATGGGTAACCTGCGTTCTGTGGCCAAGGCCCTGGAGCATGTTTCTGCCCCCGACGTATCTGTATTGGTGACAGCCGAGGCGGATAAAATATTGTCCGCTGACCGCGTGCTGTTTCCAGGTGTAGGTGCCCTGCGTGATTGTATGGCCGAGCTGCAGCGTTTGCAGCTCGATCAGGTGATCAAGGATGTTGCCGCTTCGGGCAAACCGCTGCTGGGAATTTGTCTTGGCATGCAGGCGCTGCTTGATTCCAGTGAGGAAAATGCCGGCACCCAAGGGCTGGGAATTATCCCAGGGCAGGCGCTACATTTTTCGGCTGGTCAGATCGATGCCCTCAATGGTGAGCCGCTTAAGGTTCCACACATGGGTTGGAATCAGGTGAATCAGGCTGGTTCGCATCCGTTGTGGCGTGATATCCCCCAAGATAGCCGTTTTTATTTTGTGCATAGCTACTATGCTAAGCCTGTGGATCAGGCAAACAGTGCTGCGACCACTCATTATGGTCAGGACTTTGCCTCTGCTTTGATGGCAGACAATGTCTTTGCGGTGCAGTTTCATCCGGAGAAGAGTCAACAGGCTGGTTTGACCCTGTTGCGTAACTTTGCTGAGTGGAATGGAATTCTTTAATAATTTTAGTGGTACGTATGGAGCGCTATCATGCTGTTAATACCTGCAATTGATCTGAAACAGGGCAAGTGTGTCCGTCTGCGCCAGGGGCGCATGGAAGACGACACGGTCTTTTCCGATGACCCCGTTGCTGTGGCAGCGCGCTGGGTTGAGGCAGGCGCCAAGCGTCTGCATCTGGTTGATCTTGATGGTGCCTTTGCCGGCAAGCCGGTCAATGCTGGTGTGGTCGGTGAGATTGCGAAGGCTTTTCCTGAGCTGCCGATCCAGATTGGTGGCGGTATCCGAGATGAAGAAACCATCGATGCTTATCTGGCGGCGGGTGTTCAATATGTAATTATTGGCACCAAGGCGGTCAATGCGCCGCATTTTGTTGGTGATGTTTGTGCTGAATTTCCGGGGCATATTATTGTTGGTCTGGATGCCAAAGATGGCAAAGTGGCGACTGATGGTTGGTCCAAACTGTCGGGTCATGATGTTATTGACATGGCGCAGCACTTTGAGCGTGATGGCGTTGAGGCGATTATTTACACTGACATTAGTCGTGACGGCATGATGCAGGGTGTCAATGTTGAGGCGACGCAAAAGTTGGCTCAGGCCATTAATATTCCGGTGATCGCTTCAGGTGGAGTGACCAATATGGATGATCTTACAGCGCTGCAGGCAGTGCAGGATGATGGCATCATGGGTACGATTTTGGGTCGTTCTATCTATGAAGGTAGCATCGATCTGGCTGAGGCCATTAGACTGGTGGATGGCAAGTAATGGCTCTGGCTAAACGCATTATCCCTTGTCTGGATGTCGATGCCGGTCGCGTCGTTAAAGGCGTGCAGTTTGTCGGTATCCGTGATGCCGGTGATCCGATTGAAGTGGCCAAACGCTACAACGAGGAAGGTGCCGACGAACTGGTGTTTCTCGATATCACTGCTAGCCACGAACAGCGTGACACTATGGTGCATGTGGTTGAGGAGGTGGCATCGCAAGTATTTATCCCTTTGACTGTTGGTGGTGGTATTCGCGAGAAGGCCGACATTCGCCGCATGCTTAACGCCGGTGCCGATAAGGTTGGAATTAACACGGCGGCAGTGACCAATCCTGAATTTGTGCGCGAGGCTGCGGAATCGTTTGGTTCGCAATGTATTGTTGTTGCCATCGATGCCAAGCGCGTCTCCGAGTCGCCATTGAAATGGGAGATCTTTACCCATGGTGGTCGTAAGCCGACTGGGCTTGATGCCATCGAGTGGGCCAAAAAGATGGTCGACTACGGCGCTGGCGAAATTCTGCTGACCAGTATGGATAGAGATGGTACCCGCGATGGTTTTGATCTGGATTTGACTCGCGCGGTCAGCGAGGCGGTATCGGTGCCGGTGATTGCTTCGGGCGGTGTTGGTAATCTTGAGCATCTGGCTGATGGTGTGCAGCAGGGCAAGGCCGATGCTGTGTTGGCTGCGAGCATTTTTCATTTTGGCGAATACACGGTTGGTCAGGCCAAGCAGTGCATGGCTGATCGCGGTATCGAGGTGCGCCAGTGAGTCAGGCCTGGCTAGATGAAATAAAATGGACCGATGATGGTCTGGTGCCCGTCATCGCCCAGGACGTCAAAACCGGCAAGGTGATGATGTTTGCCTGGATGAATCGTGATTCATTGGCCGAGACGGTTGCCACGGGTTTTGCTGTCTACTGGTCACGTTCACGACAGAAGCTATGGCGCAAGGGCGAGGCCTCTGGCCACCAGCAAGTGGTGAAAAGTATTAATCTTGATTGTGATGCCGATGTGATCCTGATGGAGATTGAACAGCAGGGTGGTATTGCCTGTCACACGGGACGTGAAAGCTGTTTTTATCGTCGTTTTCAGGATGGCGTCTGGGAGACGGTGGCGCCGGTGTTAAAAGACCCGGCTGAAATTTATGCCAACAGCAAATAGGATGTGATGATGGAATCTGCTGATGTGCTGAACAAACTGGCTGAGGTGTTGGAGGCGCGCAAGGGTGCTGAGGCTGATTCGTCTTATGTTGCCGGTCTCTATGCCAAGGGCCTGGATGCGATCCTGAAAAAGATTGGCGAAGAAGCAACCGAGACGGTTATGGCAGCCAAAGATGGCGACAATGAAAAAATTGTCTATGAGGTTGCTGATTTGTGGTTTCATACGCTGGTGCTGTTGGCCCAGCAGGGCTTGTCGCCTGATGATGTATTGAACGAGCTGGCGCGTAGGTTTGGTCTTTCTGGTATTGAAGAAAAGGCAGCGCGCGGCCAGAATAAATAGTTTCCGCTTTTGATGACTTTGGAGAATGGCGATGGGTTTTGGTGGTATTAGTATTTGGCAGTTGTTGATTGTGTTGGTAATCGTGCTGTTGCTGTTTGGCAGCAAAAAACTGCGTGGCCTGGGGACTGACCTGGGTGGGGCCTTAAAAGGTTTTCGTGGCGCCATGCAAGAAGGCGAAAAAGGCGAAGGCAAACCTGAAGATCAGACCAAACTGGATAGCACTAATGCCAATGAAGAGCGTGTTATTGACAGTGAAGCGAGCAAACAGGAAGAGAAGAAGGTTTAGCCTTTTTCTGGTCTGACACCCCATGTTTGATATAGGTTTCTTGGAGATTATGGTAATCGGCGTGGTGGCCTTGTTAGTGGTCGGTCCGAACGAGCTTCCTGGTTTGATTCGAAATATTGGTCGGGGTTTGGGCAAGCTGCGCGGTTTTCTCAGCTCGGTTAAGTCTGATCTTGATTTTGAGATTGATAAGGCCAATGAAATTAAACAGATGGTGGAGAAGGAGTCTGAGATTGCTCGTCTCCATGAAATTATTGAGCGGAATGCCGCAACCGTGCCCGTTCAGGGTAGGCCGGCTGAAGAGTCCAGTGGAATTGAAACGTTAGATGAATCCAAGCAAGCCGAGGCCGACCAAGAGCCGGCGCAGCCGCTCAGTGATCGGCGACAGACTTAATACCCGTTCCACCAAGACGCAGGAACAGCAGCCGGGACTAATTGGTCATCTGGTGGAGTTGCGCACGCGCCTGCTGCGCATCGTTATTTCAATATGTATTATATTTTTACCGCTGGCATTTTTTGCCAACGATCTTTATGCCATTCTGGCTACGCCGTTGTTGGCGACTATGCCGCAGGGCACCAGCATGATTGCCACCGAGGTGGCCTCACCCTTTTTGACGCCGTTTAAATTCGCCTTGGTGCTTTCGGTGTTTTTGGGTATGCCGGTGATTCTCTACCATTTCTGGACCTTTATCGCACCGGGTCTATATGGGCATGAGCGCAAGATGATGATGCCGCTGTTGGCCGGTAGTGTGGTGCTGTTTTATAGCGGTGTGCTATTTGCCTACTATGCCGTTTTTCCTTTGGTGTTTGCTTTTCTCGCCAGTGTTGCGCCCGAAGGTGTGGCGGTGATGACGGATATCAGCAGTTATCTGGATTTTGTTCTTAAGCTGTTTTTTGCTTTTGGTATGGCCTTCGAGATACCGATAGTCACTATCGTGTTGGTGTGGGCTGGGGCGGCAACGCCTGATCAGTTGGTGTCTAAGCGCCCCTACGTGGTTGTGACGGCCTTTGTTCTGGGGATGTTGTTAACGCCTCCGGATATAATTTCACAGACGCTGCTGGCGGTGCCGATGTGGTTGCTGTTTGAGATTGGCGTGTTGATATCTCGTATGGTTGTCAAAAACAAGGCTGAGCGCGAGGCGGCAGAGCCGGAGGCGAGCGAGTAGGACTGGAGTTATTGCCGTTGCGGCGCCGGTTGTGGCCGCTCACCGATGACGGTCTTGATTTGCAGTTGTTGTTTGTGACGAAAAACATCGAGTGTCAGCACTGTTCCGGGTGGGTTGTTGGCGATGGCATCCATAAGTGAGCGGCTGCCGGTGATGGCGTTGCCGTTGACCAGGGTGATGATGTCACCTAACTCCAGACCGGCAACAGCGGCTGGACCATCTTGTTGAACGCCAGCAACCAGTGCTCCGCCAACCTCACTAAGACCAAAAGATTCGGCCAGAGTTGGGTTGAGGTCCTGAACCTCAACGCCAAGCCAGCCACGCAGAGCGCGACCATGCTCAATAATCTGTTTCATTACACCTTTGGCCAGGCTGACAGGGATTGCAAAGCCTATGCCTTGAGATCCGCCTGAGCGAGAAAAAATAGCTGTGTTTATACCTATGAGCTGGCCGAGGCTGTTGACCAGTGCGCCGCCAGAGTTGCCTGGGTTGATAGCGGCGTCTGTTTGAATAAAATTTTCAAAGGTGCTGAGACCAAGGCGTGAGCGGCCAGTGGCGCTGATAATGCCGCTGGTGACGGTTTGGCCGACGCCGAAAGGGTTGCCGATGGCGAGCACTACATCTCCGACACGCAGAGTTTCTGATTGACCAAAGACAATGGCTGGGGCATCGTTGAGATCGACTTTTAGTACGGCGAGGTCGCTTTCTGGGTCTGTGCCGACGATTGCCGCTGCGATTGAGCGGCCGTCGTGCAAGGCGACTTCGATTTCATCGGCACCACTGATGACATGATTGTTGGTTAATATAAAACCCTGATTATTAACGATGACGCCAGAACCGAGGCTGTTTTCAAGACGTTTTTGGGGTTCGGGTAGTTTGTTGCCAAAGAAGCGGCGAAAGAATGGGTCGTCAAAAAGAGGGTTGCTGCGTTGGGTGACCAGTTTGCGGGTGTAGACGTTGACCACGGCGGGGGCGGCGGTATCTACCGCGTCAGCATAGGAGGCCATGGTGGTAACGGCTGCGCGTTGCGATGACGGTGCTTCGACAAATTCAACGCTTGGTCTGCCTTCGAATGTTTCAGGTTTGAAGAGTAGTAATAAAACAAAGGCGAAGGCTAATCCTGCGGTAATTGCTTCTGCGGCAAAAGAGATTAGGGTTCGTAAGCGCATTGTTTGGGTGATCTTGGATTGATGGGTGGATCCAATCTTAACTTAAAGTATGAGGTAAGTGGATGGTTCTGTTAAATGAATTGGTAGCGTACTGTGATGAGTTGCTGGATGTGACTAGGTTTCATGATTACGCTCCAAATGGACTGCAGGTGGAGGGTGTGGCCGAGGTGCGAAAGATTGTCACTGGAGTCACTGCATGCCAGGCGTTAATCGATGCGGCTGTTGAGGCGGGTGCGGATGTGTTGTTGGTGCATCATGGTTTTTTCTGGAAGGGTGAGTCTGAGTGTATTACTGGGATTAAGAGGCGCAGAATTGCAAAGTTAATTGAAAATAATGTCAGTCTGATTGGCTATCACCTACCGTTGGATGCTCATCCTGAAGTCGGCAATAATGCCCAGTTGGCAAAGCAATTGGGCTTGGAGATTGAAGGCTGCTTTGGACGAAATGATATAGGGATGTATGGTCGCTTACCGCAAAAAATGAAAGCGGATGAGTTAACGGATTTGCTTGGCAAAGTGCTTGCGCGGCAGCCCTTGTTTTTGCAGGGCGAACATGATGTGATTGAACGCATAGCCTGGTGTACTGGGGCCGCGCAGAATTATATTGGTGCGACTCAGCCACTAGGGGTGCAAGCTTTTATTAGTGGTGAGGTGTCAGAGCAGACAACGCATTTGGTCAGGGAAACTGGTGTGCATTATTTTTCCGCGGGACACCATGCGACCGAACGTTATGGGGTGCAGGCCTTGGGTGATGCGCTGGCAAAAAAATTTCTAATGGAGCATGAATTTATAGATATAGGTAACCCCGTATAAAATTTGCTCCACTACAACGGGGATAATAGTTTCTGGAACTCAAAAGATAATGTTTTGTTGGTAGGATTTGTTTGACTCGGGAGTTATTTTTTTTGTTTTTCAAGAGTAGTTAAAACTTGACTGTTTAACATTGACATGGGGTTTAAAAGTGTTCTACGATGCACAAATCTTGGGGAAATATCATTAAATAAACCCGGGTAGTTTTTGAGGATAATAATAATAAACGCCCAAAAATAAGCAAAGACAGCGCTTAGCGCCTGATTGCGGAAAAAAAGTATTATTCTGTGGTACGCTGTGATTCGAAGAGGGGATTGCAGTTAAAAAAATAATTAATGTAAGTGTAAGTTAGCTTTCCAAAAGTTAATTGGGGATTATCAATCAAAGTATTTAATTAACCGTTTTAAGCAGAGTGGTGCGTCCATGTGTGGCGTGTGTTCGCTTGGGGTTTGCTTTTATTGTTTCTCTTACTTGCTTTAAGCCTAATGGGATCTACAACGGATCGAGGACTGAGATGTTTGTGAGTAATAAATTTCTCTCTAAAAGACGCGGTAATAGCGTTGGCCAGGGTAAGGTCAGTCAAGGTTTGGCTGTGTTATTTTCGCTGTTGGCGAGCGTGTTCATTGTTGCGGCTGCTCAGGCAGAAGTTCCAAACGCCAAGCCACCCAAGGGTACGCATAGCGGTGAAGATGTGCCGCAGCCAATTGATTTTCCGCACGACATTCATGCTGATGTGAATGGCATAAACTGCATGTATTGTCATACCTACGCTCGACGCAGCAAGGTTGCAGGGATTCCTCCAACCAGTAAGTGCATGGGGTGTCATTCAATTGTTGCAACCGACAAACCGCGTATTAAAAAGCTGACTGAATATTGGGAAAACAATGAGCCGCCACAGTGGAATAAGGTTCATGATGTGCCAGATTTTGTGCACTTTACTCATGAGAAGCATTTGCAGCGTTTTGTCTTCAAAAATGAAGGTATGGATGTAGATAATGTTTCTGAGGTGTGTGCGTTCTGTCATGGTGATGTTAAGAAAATGACCGTGGCGAAAAAAGTAAAACCATTAAATATGGGGTTCTGTGTGCGTTGTCACGAGCAGAACGGTGGTCCTTCCGATTGCTGGAAGTGTCATAAGTAAATGGGTGGGCTGAGATCCTGTGTCTTGCCGTCAATTTTTCAACTAATAACGGATGATTTGTTATGAGTGGTAGCGATATCAACCGCAGAGACTTTTTAAAGTTTATGGGTCTCGGTGGCGTTGGTGCGGCAACCCTGAGTGGTTGCGATATGCCGACGACCATTACTCTCGAAGAGGGTAAAGAAAAGGTGGTCGCCTATCTGGCGCCGGAAGAGTATGCGATTCCTGGTATAGGTGTGACATTTGCCTCTACTTGTCAGCAGTGTCCTTCAGGCTGTGGTGTTCATGGGCGTGTTCGTGAAGGTCGTGTTCTCAAGCTTGAGGGTAATCCTGAAGCCATGAACGGCAAGGGTTTGTGTCAAATGGGTCAAGCAAGTTTGCAGGGCCATTACAATCCAGATCGAATCACCCAGCCAATGGCTCGTAAAGGTGGTGCGCTGGTTCCTGTCAGTTGGGAAGATGCCTGGAAGTTGATGCAAGAAAAGGCTTCCGGCACAGCTCAGGGTCGTAGCGCCTGGTTTACGGGTACAGTCAGTGGTCATCAGTCGGTTTTGCTGGCTGAGCTGAATAAAGCCTGGGGCAGTAAAGATCACTATGTCTACGAAGCAATTAATAATGCTGTAGGTGAAGCGGTAAATGAAGCTGTTCTTGGTGATGCTGCGCCGGCCTATCGATTAGATAAGGCTAAGGCGGTTCTCTCCTTTGGTGCTGATTTTCTTGGCACCTGGATGTCGCCGGTTCACTTCTCGCGAGAATATGCTGCGAAGTTCCGTAGCGGTGATCGCGGAGTGCTGATTCAAGTTGAACCAAAAATGACGCTGACGGGCGCAAATGCTGATTTGTGGGTGGCTGCACGTCCGGGTACGGAAGGTGTTGTTGCTCTGGGTATTGCCAATATCCTGCTGACCAAGAATCAGGTCGATGGTAAACGTCTGCCACAAGCTGCTCTGGATGTGATTTCTCAGTACAACGTAAACAAGGTGACTGAGATTACGGGTGTTGCAGGCGATACATTGGTTCACATTGCCAAGTACCTAAAAGAACGCAGTCCGAGTCTTGTGCTTTCAGGTGATTCTGCGCATGGCCATGCCAATGGTTACCAGAATGCGATGGCGGCAATGATGTTGAATGTTTTGCTCGGCAATGTAGGTGAGACTATCGAAGCGTCGAACAGCATGGTGTTTGGCGAACTGAAAGCTAAGCGTGGTAATAGCAAAGCATTGCTGGATTTTGCCAACGCTGCTGATGCTGGGAAATATGATGTTGTATTCTTTACTGGTGCTAATCCTGTTTACACAGCACCATCGCATTTAGCGATGGCAGAGAAACTTGCCAAGGTACCTTTTAAGGTGGCCTTGTCTATGTTCACCGATGAAACAACCATGTCTGCAGATCTGGTTTTGCCGCTTCAGTCTCCATATGAAGAATGGGGTACGTCAGTTGCGCCTTATCAGCCAAAAGAGGCGGCAATTAGCATGTCTCAGCCGTTGATGAAACCATTGAGTCCTGAGACCAGGAGTCTGGGGGATATTCTGTTATCAATGCTGAAATATCACGGCGCAAAAGGCTATGAAGGTTTTGAAGACTATTATGCCTACCTGCGCTCTGAGCTGGATGGCATGCCTGCATCAGTTAAGGCAGGTAAGGATGGCGATGCTTTCTGGTCTGCTGCGGTTCAAAAAGGTTTTATCAAAGCACCGACTAAATCTGGTTCGCTGAAAGTTAGTTTGGGTGATGTCAAACAAGCCGGTTATCAGACTGGTGGTGATTTCCCAATGCACCTGGTGCCATCATCAAATCAAACTATGTATGACGGTCGAAATGCTAATCTTCCTTGGTTGCATGAATCGCCAGATCAGATTACTAAGATTTTTTGGGATTCATGGGTGGAGCTTCATCCTCAGACGGCTGCAAAGCTGGGAGTTAAAGAGGGTGACTTTGTTCGTGTTGAGTCAGACCAGGGTGCAATCGAGGCTCAGGTCTACATCTATAAAGGTGTGCATGTTGATGCAGTGGCTGTGCCTATGGGCCGTGGCCATGAGGAGTACGGTCGCTACGCCAAGGGTAACGGTGTTAACCCTCTCAAGATTCTCAGCCCTGCGGTTGATGCAAAGAGTGGCGAACTTGCTACCCACGCAACGCGTGTTCGTATAAGTAAGGCCGGTCGAAGTGAAGAAATGCCGCGTTTAGGTGGTAGTGAGCGTCAAGTAGGTCGTCGATTGGTAAGCACAGTCTCTGCAGATGTGTTCAGAAGGACTGAGGGAGCTTAATAATGTCGCTTAAGAACATTCTTGAAAATTGGTCTCATTATCGTCGTGGCCATGAAGAAGGTGGACACCACGATTACGAGCACATGTGGGGCATGGCAATCGACCTGAACAAATGTACGGGTTGTAATGCTTGTTCGGTTGCTTGTTATGCCGAAAATAACCTGCCTACGGTTGGTAAAGACCGCATGAGAAAGGGACAGGGCATGCACTGGTTGCGCATGGAGCGTTACTGGGATGAGCCAGAGATGGGTGGTGAAGAGAAGCAATACCAGGAACGTGGTGCAAGCTTTTTGCCAATGATGTGTCAGCAATGTAATGCTGCTACTTGTGAGCCTGTTTGTCCTGTTGCTGCTACATACCATACTCCGGACGGCCTGAATGCTCAGGTCTATAACCGCTGTATCGGTTCGCGTTATTGTTCAAATAACTGTCCATACCGTCTGCGCTATTTCAATTTCTACTCTTACTACGAAGAGTCTTGGCCTGAGCCGCTGAATATGCAGCTTAATCCAGACTTGAGTGTTCGTGATAAGGGTGTGATGGAGAAGTGCACATTCTGTATACAGCGTATTCGTACCGGCAAAGATAAGGCGCAGCGTGAGGGTCGTGAAGTGCAAGACGGTGATGTTGTCACTGCCTGCGCACAGACGTGTCCTACAGAAGCGATTGTCTTTGGTGATTTGCTGGATGAGAAATCACAGGTAACCAAGCTTTGGAAGGCGCAGCAAGTTGAGCTTGGTAAGGCTAAGCAGGATAAGGCTAACACAGAGCTACGCGGATATCGTGTCTTGGAAGGTTTGAATACAGATCCATGTGTAATGTACATGGATCGAGTACGCGAAGCCTAAAAGACAGGATAGCCAGATAAATATAAACGTGGTGTGACCTATGCAAACAAAAGATATAAATGAAAATATAGCTTGGGCAAAGATCAACGAGGATGTACTCCGCAGTATGGAGAATCCTCGGATGGGCTACTGGGTTGCCTTGGCATGTTGTATTGCCATGATAATGTGTGCCGTCCTTGCTGAGATCTATCAGTACCAAGAAGGGATGGGGCCATCAAATCTGAACTGGCCGCATATGTGGGATCTATATATTGCGACCTTCGTATTCTGGATAGGCATGAGCCACTCTGGAACCCTATTGTCCGCAATCCTGCATATTATTCAGGCCGATTGGCGTAAACCGATTTATCGATTTGCTGAGGCGATGACAACCTTCTCGTTGATGACTGCGGGCCTGTTCCCAATCATTCACTTGGGGCGTGTCTGGAATATGTACTGGGTGCTGCCGTATGTAACAGATCGTGGTATCTGGCCAAACTTTCGTTCACCGCTGGTTTGGGATGCCTTTGCGATTACGACATACCTGACATCGTCAGCGTTGTTCCTGTTTATTGGTATGATTCCTGATTTGGCAATTTGTCGTGACAATGCACGCGGCTGGCGTCAAAAGCTGTACACCGTACTCTCGCTAGGTTGGCAGGGTGATGATAGGCAGTGGC
>Ga0316192_10001271_pt1 | contig 18511 bp, 16 predicted proteins | sample MerIslwburrow_MG_FD_204931 | JGI IMG/M metagenome (GOLD analysis project Ga0316192, IMG submission 204931) | Coastal sediment microbial communities from Maine, United States - Merrow Island worm burrow | ecosystem: Environmental > Aquatic > Marine > Coastal > Sediment | place: USA: Maine...
AATTATCCCACTCGATTTGCTTTGTATCAGAACATATGATTTTCATTTTCTCGCCTATATTTATTACGCAAATACATTATGTGCAATATTGAATAGCAATCCATAGTCAGGTGTATTAAGTGGAACACTATTATTCAGTGTGATCCCATGGCATGTAGTAAGCTGATTACAACCTTTCAATACTCCCGGTGTGTCAAGTATTCTCTTGCTTTTACTCTGACCCCAGGTGCTCGCAATATTACGCCACAATGCAGTGCTGTGACCCAATATTCTGACTGTCAATTATGCTCAATCGAACAGCCAGAAATTCATTATGCCGCCCAGATGGGTAAAGCACCACAGCAGGATCAGAACCCGACCGTACAACCGATGATGTCTGTTGAAATAATAATGCCCTGAAGGGGATGAAAGAGATCCCATAGATGCCATGTCATCATTAATGATCGCGTGTTGACATACAAAATTTTGACGCTACAATAGCCATAAGTTATTTAAATGCTGTGTTTCATTATTATTTATGAATACTTATGGTGACCCTAACATGAAAAAATTAATTCGCACTTCTCTGGTTCTGCTTGCTTTGACCTCAACTGCTTCACATGCAAATCCATTTTCTGAATATGCTGAAGCAGAGAGCAAATTATCATATGCGTGCAAAACTATGTTAGAGCGCGGTTCGATGATGTTTTGTGACGATAAAGCGCTGGCCAATACCTATGCTAAAGCCAAAGCAGAGATCACTGAATTGGCTTATATAAGCTCAGGTTCTTCAGGTTCCTATGCATGTAACACCATGCTGGAGCAGGGTTCTGAGATGTTTTGCCAAAAAGAGAGAGCAGAAACTTTCTCTCAAATAAGCACTAACTAAGGCATGCCATGTAAAATCAATGAGGGTCAGAGTAAAATTCTCCTGTTTTTACTCTGACTCCAGATGTTCTGACCCCAGGTGTTCGGTGCCTTACCACGTTGTGCCGAAAGGGTTTTGCTTAAACCCTTTCGGCGCGGTTTGTCTGCTAAGGTGCAACCCCATCTGTGAGGGTTAACATAAAGGCAACAATGGCATCCTCTTCAGCATCGGTTAAACCAAGGTCACCGATAAAGCTGCTATTAATGCTGTCAGGTACTTCAGGCGTGGCCCAACCCTCGCTTGCAACATCACGGGTATTATAAAAATGTACAACCTCTTTTAATGTTTTCAGTACACCGTTATGCATATAAGGCGCAGTCAACGCAATATTACGCAGATGACTGGTTTTGAATTGACCGTTTTTCCTGGGATCATTCAAGACAGCACCCAATCCTAAATCAGTAAATGTTGTGCCTGTGAGAATAAAGATTTCAGGATTGGCCGGTAAACCAATATTGTGGTACTTGAAATCTGAAAACAGATCAGGATTTTGTCCCCCAGCCAAGTCATGGCAATGGGCGCATTTTCCCCGTCCACTGAATAAAGCAAGGCCCTCTTCCTCTTCGGGAGTAAACTGCGCTGTACCACTTATGACGTCATCATATTTTGATGTAAACGGACTGAATAGTGGTGTGGTTTCAAAAACCTCGATTGCATCTGCCATACAATCATAAGAGGCCTCAACCTGATCGGCATCAAATGCATTTGCACCACAAACAGTTTGAAACAATGCCGCATAAGATGAAGCCGCAATCTTGCCAATTACTTGTGCTTTGGATGTATTGGCCATTTCAACAGGATTAAGAAAAGGCCCCTTTGCCTGCTCAGCAAGGGTCGGTGCGCGGCCATCCCAAAATTGCCCGCCAACAATGCCGCCTTTTAAAGTAAAGGTAGGTGAAAATGCAGCATAAGATGCAGTGGGTGAATTTCGGGTGCCAAACAGGCCAGGTATAACGCCTTCCGATACAGGAAAGTGCTGATCAGGATCAGCAAACCCCGCACTGGGATCATGACAAGAAGCGCATGACTGCCCAGCAGGCTCAGAGAGACCTGTATCAAAATATAAATTTTGTCCTAGCGTTTCCTGGTCTGTTAATGCAAATGATGTGACGGGTGAAAGAAAACAGAGTGTGGCTAAAATTGAAGGGTAAACAGATAGTGATTTCATCATTATTCTCTCCATAAAATAATAAAGCATTAATATCCATACCAAAACAGCGTGTAATAGATGCGCTGCTTACAATGCGATGCTAAGTGTTACAGATGAGAATAAAATTTCAACCAGACAAGCGCAGTTGTTTTTATTCAATGTGGGAATGTGGATTATCCTGATAAAAGTTGAGGTGGAAGAAGGGCCGTAGGGTGGGTTAGCGATAGCGTAACCCACCATTAAACGTTGAATTTGGTGCAATACGCTATGCTATTGCACTCTACGGCCCTGATTACAACCTTTCAATACTCCCGGTGTGTCAAGTATTCTCTTGCTTTTACTCTGACCCCAGTGTTTCCCTATTAGGCATCTTTAACTCTCTTCAAATTCATTTCTCCAGTTGTTTCTCTGGATGTCCAATACTCACCTTCCATGTCATCTACTTCAAATCCATCAAATAACAACAATGCGGATCCGTAGTGGATTCCGCTTCTTTCTCTGACGCCGGGTTTTGGGGTATTTAAATAAGAGTAAAATAACTGCTGTTGACCTCTATCTTTGTCAATATTAAATGACGCGCCCAGGCTGAAACTTCTGCTTTCTTCTGTTTTAATTCTGACTTGCACATTTAAGAAAGTCTGTTCAATCGTTATTTCCATAGGGATTGGATTTAGATCTCCATTTTCCCAATTGGAATTGATTGTTCCTTCCCATTTTCCGGATAAGTCTGGTACCTGAACTAGCCATGGGTAAAACAATTTGAACTTCCAAAGCAATTTAATGAATGCCAACCAAAATATGATGTTTATCGAAATTGTCGTTGTTATATGAGAAAGCGCCTTTGCAAAATCTATACTACTTAAATCTTGAGTTAGCAGAAATATGATAATGTATGTACCAAAAGCGAAACCAAGTATTGCGAATGCAAATGCGCGGATGTTGTGTGTCACCATTTCAGTACCCCAGATAATTCCATGCATCGACTAGAAATTTATTAACATCACTTTTAGTCCATTTTGGGTTTCCACGGAACAGGTATAAATGCTCGGACACCTCGCCCCATTCATCGCACTTATCTTCATCTTCAGTATGTTCGTAAAGATGCACTATCGATTCTTTTAGTCTATCTTGCCAAGTACCATTGGCATTAAAAATGCTATTTGGCACATTCCACACTAAACACTCAAGCAAAAATGATGTTATGGAGTTGCTTACAGGAAAACCATCCTCGATCATTTTATATCGAAGTTTTCTGTAGATTCTTGTTAAGCGCTTGAACGTTCGACTTGTTTCAGAGTTTTTTTGCTTTCCGTTTTCCATGTGTTGTTTTGGGTAATTGACAACATCTTCTCCAGAGTCTGCTTTCAATTTGGCCCCAAGAACGTAGCCGCCACTACCTTTATAACGTCGATAGTTCCATGTTGGGACAACATCAATTTCAACTCTATATGAATTGCTCAGTACCGTTATACATTTATTTTTTCGCCGTACTGAATCAGCGTCAAATTTTCTTACTACTGCTGCATAAATATCGTTTTTGAATTCTTCAAGTGAATATTTGCTTGGGCTATTAAGATCGAAGTCCTCTCTAGACTTACCTTTCGGCAGATCAAAATAGAAACCTCCTGTGTATCTCACGTTTATGTCAATGTCGCTATTCAATCGAACGTTCGTGTTATTCGCATAAGATCCTTGGCCAAATACTTCGGTGCTTTTGGTGGAAAGAACCGGATCTTCATTGATGGCCTCTCTAACCATGCGCTCAGCATTGGACAGCTTTGTTTCTTCAGTTTCGCTTGGCGGCTTAGTCCAATTTGCAAGGGTATCTTCGCTGAATCTTGGCACTTTAACTCCCTGTAGTTCTTCTTAACTGAGCGTGTAGTAGCGCGACGCGTGGTGCAAATGGGTTTGCATGGGTTGTGGCTGGATCTATTCCAATGCCATGTGGAATTTGAATGATGGGCGAGCATAAGCTGTCTGCCCACGCTGCCGGGGTGGTTTTTGATCTGTTTATATTCATCCTGCCCTTTCAACTTTGTTTTCTGAAAAAGATCATACCAGCGTTTCAGTTTTTAGCGTAATTCCTTGCGGATTGTGTATGATTTTCTCTCAAATTGCTTATGCTTGGATTCGGCCTCTGAATTCAAAATAGAGGGCGGTGTTTTTCATGCGTACCCATGCTGGAATGCAGAAATTAGACAGCGCTGCATCCGCACCCACACTGAACACTGATCTGCAGCTGTTTTAGGGTATAATTCTCCGTTTTTGCTGGCATTGAAGGCATTCATGCAGGTCATTCGTGGTTTTCACAATCTGCGCCCGGAGCACCGGGGCTGTGTTGCGACCATTGGTAATTTCGATGGGGCGCACCTGGGCCATCAGGCGGTCTTCAAGCATCTGCTGCGTGAAGGCGCGCGGTTGGGTGTGCCGGCAACGGTTATTAGTTTTGAGCCGCATCCGCTGGAGTTCTTTTGTCCTCAGGCTGCGCCAGCACGTCTGACCCGCTTGCGGGAGAAGTTGAGCGTGCTGGAAGAGGCGGGTATTGAGCGGGTTATGCTGCTTGAGTTTGGCACCAAACTGGCTGCCATGACGGCAGATGATTTTGTCCAGCAGGCGCTGATTGAAGGGCTTGGCATCCGCTATCTGTTGGTGGGCGATGATTTTCGTTTTGGTCAGGGCCGCGCAGGTGATATAAAGCTGTTACGTAAAGCCGGAGAGCAGCACAGCTTTGGTGTCGACAGTATGGATACCGTCGTGGTTGATGATGAACGCATCAGCAGCACCCGTGTACGCGAGGCATTGGCGCGCGGTGATCTGGAGCTGGCCCGACGCTGTCTGGGACGGCCCTATCGTATCTGCGGTCGGGTGGTTTATGGTGATCAGCGAGGGCGCAGCATCGGCTTTCCAACCGCCAATATAGGTCTGCATCGCAAAGCCAGTCCGCTGCATGGCGTATTTGCAGTACAGGTTCATGGCTTGGGTGATCAGCCAGTTCCAGGCGCTGCCAATATTGGTAATCAACCGACGGTCGATGGCGACCGACGTTACCTGCTTGAGGTGCATCTGTTCGATTTTGATCAGGAGATCTACGGCAGGCATCTGGAAGTTGAGTTTATTAAACGGCTGCGGGATGAAAAGCGCTTTGATACATTCGAGCAATTGCGCAGGCAGATTGAACGTGATGCGCATGCGGCGAGAAAAATTCTCGGCGTGCTGCCGGCAGAAACACAAGATTAGATATAAATTTTAAGACTTAGATTTTAAGGCGACAGGCACAGTGACAGACTATAAGAGCACCCTCAATCTACCCAAAACAGCTTTCCCTATGAAGGGTAATCTGGCGCAACGGGAACCACAGCGACTCAAGCGTTGGGAGGAGATGGATCTTTATGCAAAGCAGCGGGAGGTGGCGAGTGGTCGTCCCAAATTCATTCTGCATGATGGCCCTCCGTATGCCAACGGTGAGATTCATATTGGCCATGCCGTTAATAAGGTGCTCAAGGATATTATTGTTAAAAGTCGTGGGCTGGATGGCTTCGATGCGCCCTATGTGCCAGGGTGGGATTGCCACGGTTTGCCGATTGAGCTTCAGGTAGAAAAAAAGGCGGGCAAGCCAGGTCACAAACTGACCGCAGCTGAATTTCGCAAGGCCTGCCGCATCTATGCTGGAAAGCAGGTGGATAAGCAACGCACTGATTTTAAACGGCTGGGTGTAACGGGTGATTGGGACAATCCCTATCTCACCATGGATTACCATTTTGAGGCCGATATCATCCGTACGCTGGGTCACATCGTTGAGAATGGACATGTGCAAAAGGGCTTCAAGCCTGTGCACTGGTGTACCGATTGTGGCTCTGCTTTGGCAGAGGCTGAAGTGGAGTACAAAGATAAAAACTCCTTTGCCATCGATGTCCGTTTTGCTGTGCTGGATGAAGAGGCACTGCTCTCCCGCTGCCAGCATGTGCGCAGTGGCCATGAAGGTGGCCCTATCTCTTTTGTTATCTGGACAACAACCCCCTGGACCCTGCCTGCCAACCAGGCGGTCGCGCTCAACCCTGAGCTGGAATATGCGGTTGTTGAATGTGAAGGGCCGCGTGGTAACGAGCGCTTGGTGATTGCTGATGCCATGCTGAAAGATGTGATGGCACGCTATGGCGTGGAGGAGTACCACGTTGTTGGTTATGCCAACGGTGAGGTGCTTGAAGGATTAAAACTGCAGCACCCCTTTTATAAGCGTGAAGTGCCTATCATTCTGGGCGACCATGTTACTACTGAGGCCGGTACAGGTGCGGTACACACAGCGCCAGGTCATGGTCTGGACGATTATGTGGTCGGCGCACGCTACAATCTGCCGGTGGATAACCCGGTTGGCAGCAACGGCTGCTTTCTCGAAGGTACTGAGCTGTTTGCAGGTGAGCATGTTTTTCAGGCTAATGAGCATGTCATCGAGGTGCTAAAAACCAAAGGTGCTTTGCTGCATGAAGAGCGTTTGAATCACAGCTACCCTCATTGCTGGCGGCATAAAACTCCAATTATCTTCCGTGCTACGCCACAGTGGTTTATCAGCATGGATCAGCAGGGGTTGCGCGAGACAGCCAAGCGGAATATTGATCAGGTTGAGTGGATCCCAGATTGGGGCAAGGCGCGCATTGAAAGCATGGTAGAGGGTCGCCCTGACTGGTGTATCTCTCGCCAGCGCACCTGGGGTGTGCCGATTGCGCTGTTTGCGCACAAAGTGACCAGCGAACTGCACCCGGAGACACCGCGGCTGATTGAAGAGGTGGCCAAGCGGGTAGAGGCTGAAGGTATTGAAGCCTGGTTTCAACTGAAAGCAGAAGAGCTGCTGGGTGATGAGGCTGCTGATTATGACAAGGTGAGTGACACCCTGGATGTCTGGTTTGATTCAGGCGTTACCCATGCCTGTGTGTTGAACCGGCGCGAGGCACTGACTTATCCGGCTGATCTCTATCTTGAAGGTTCTGATCAGCATCGTGGTTGGTTTCAATCCTCTCTGCTGACCTCGATTGGTGTGTCGGGCAAGGCACCCTATAAGCAGGTGCTGACCCACGGTTTTACCGTGGATGCCGATGGACGCAAGATGTCCAAATCCGTTGGCAATGTAGTTGCGCCGCAGAAGGTGATCAAAAACCTGGGTGCGGATATTATCCGCTTATGGGTAGCGGGTAGTGATTACCGCTATGAGATGAGTGTCTCGGATGAGATTCTTAAGCGCACCTCTGATTCTTACCGACGTATTCGTAATACAGCTCGTTTTCTATTAGCTAATTTGGATGGTTTTGATTCGGCGCAGCACAAGGTTGAGCCAGAATCCATGTTGGCATTGGATCGCTGGGCGGTTGATTGTGCGTTGCAGTTGCAGGAAGAGATTGTTGCGGCCTACCGTGATTACCAATTCCATACCATTTACCAAAAGATACAGAAATTCTGTGTGACGGATATGGGGGGGTTCTACCTCGATATCATCAAGGATCGTCAATACACCACCCAAGCCGATAGCTTGGCCAGGCGTTCTGCGCAGACGGCGATGTACCACATTGTAGAGGCGTTGGTGCGTTGGCTGGCACCCATCCTCAGTTTTACTGCAGATGAGATCTGGGAACATATTCCTGGTGAACGCAGTGAGGCTGTCTTTTTAGAGACCTGGTATGACGGTCTGTTTGCACTGGATGAGGGTGGCAGTTTTGATCTGGAATTTTGGAATGAGATGATTGCCGTTCGTTCAGCTGTAAGTAAACATCTGGAGGATGCACGCAAGGCGGGAGCCATCGGCTCAGCGCTGAATGCGGAGGTTGATCTCTACTGTGGTGAGAAGCTTCATCAGCAGTTAGTAAAATTGGAAGATGAGCTGCACTTTGTATTTATCACCTCCTATGCACGCTTGCATACAGTGGCTGATCGGCCAGAGCGCGCAGTGGCAACAGATGTGCCTAGCCTCTCTCTCATCATCACGCCATCAGATGATGAGAAATGCACTCGGTGCTGGCACCATCAGGCTGATATAGGTAGCCATGCAGAGCACCCTGAAATCTGTGGTCGTTGTGTAGAGAATGTAGCGGGATCAGGTGAGCTTCGTCGTTTCGTCTAAAATGTTGCGTTGGCTGTGGATCTCCATCGCTGTCATTGGACTGGATCTGGTGACCAAGCAGTGGGCGTTGGACTCGCTTGCACACTACCAGTCGGTGCCGCTGTTTCCATATTTTGATTTGACACTGATGTTTAATCCAGGTGCTGCCTTCAGTTTTCTGAGCGATCAGGGAGGGTGGCAGCGCTGGTTCTTTATTGTGGTGGCCTCCCTGGCTGCCATGGCTCTCACAGTATGGTTGTTAAAACTTCATAAGGATGACAGATTGGTTGCCATGGCCTTGAGTCTGATCATTGGCGGTGCTGTTGGCAATCTGATTGATCGTGTGATTTATGGATACGTTATTGATTTTATAGATCTCTACTATGTAGCTGAGAGTTGTCTGCCATTCTTCGGTGATTTACTGAAAGAGGGTGTCACCCAGTGTCACTGGCCTGCCTTTAATATTGCTGACAGTGCCATCTCTGTGGGTGTTGTGCTGATGTTGTTTGATGCATTCACCCGTGATGATGCCAATAAGAAATCTGATTTTTGAGTCTGTCCCCTGCTACAGAGCAAGCCTGTCCTATACTTGATATTAAAAGTTGCCGCCCCTGAGGGGGCTTTTTAGTCTCTCTGGCAACAATAATGATTCCGAGTTTTGCCTGTCGGCAATTATAGGTAAGTGGACAATTCATGCTGAAACCAAGTATCAAGACCATTACGGTAAAAAATCTCCTCACATTCCTGCTGGTGGCGGCCCTGGTGATGGCACTCATTACCGGGTTTAACTTTAGAGCACTCTCTCACAACATTATCAAAAGTGAGGCGCTGGCCGTTGCTGAAATGGTGAAAGCAGGATTAACGGCTCATATGAAGGCGGGGATTATGGATAAGCGCGATTATTTCTTAAATGAGATAAGGACGCTGCATGACATCAACCGAATAGCCATTGTGCGTGCCCCAGCCGTTGAGAATCAGTTTGGATCGGGTCGTCTGGAAGTTGTAATGACACCACTGGTCCAGAAGGCAGTTGAATCTAAATCGCCCCTCTTTGTGATTGATGACTTTGGAGCATCTCCCAGCATTAGAGCCATTGTGCCTTATATTGCAACAAATCAAAGCAGTCTTAATTGTCTAAATTGCCACAAAGTGGATGAAGGTACAGTGCTGGGGGCTGTGGATATTGAATTGGATGTATTGAAATATCGCAACATGGCCACATGGATTTTGATGCTGATTCTACTGGTCTCCCTGTTTTTTATTTTGTTGGTTATCGTCAACACCTTTCGTACTGTTCAGATTTATGTACAAGAGCCATTAGAAAGCCTTATTAAAAGGGCTAAGGTAGCTTATGAGAAACATAAGCCAGTTAATGTAGAAAAGTTTGAGTCGCTTGAATTTATAAATGTTGCAGAAGAGATTAACCATTTTAATACGGACATTATTGCTAATCAGGAGTTGCTTAAAAAGATGAACCATAGTCTGGTTGATCTTAATAAAGAAATTGAGGATACATTGAGAGAAACTGTTTTCACCATGGGGGTGATTGAGGAGCAGCGTTCAAAAGAGACAAAAAATCATACCAAGCGGGTGACTGAATATAGTCGGTTATTGGCATCAAAACTTGGGATGGCAGATAAAGAGGTTGAGCTACTAGCCTCAGCAGCGCCACTGCATGATATTGGTAAGTTGGGCATACCTGATGAGGTTTTATTGAAACCAGGGAAGTTAACGGCCGAAGAGTTTGAGACGATGAAAAATCACACCACTATTGGTTACTCAATGTTGGTGCACTCTGAACGTGATCTATTGAAGGCAGCGGCAGTGATTGCGCATCAGCATCATGAGAAGTGGGATGGGACAGGCTATCCATGGGGGTTAAAAGGTGACGATATCCATATCTTTGGCAGAATTATCGCTCTGGTGGATGTCTATGATGCACTGCTCTCGATACGAACCTATAAAGAAGCCTGGCCATTGGATAAAGTTGTGGCCTGGATAGAGCACGAGCAAGGCAAGCACTTTGATCCGTTGCTGGTGCAGGCGTTATTGGCTCATTTGGACGAGTTTGTGGAGATGGGTGAGCGTTATAGCAGCTAGTTCCACAGGTGTGGAATATGGGTGAATAGATGGCTTTATCGCACCAGCTGGTTCATCTCAAAGATAGGCAGCAGGATAGCGATAACGATAAGCAGCACAACGACACCCATAAATAGAATGAGCACAGGCTCAAAGACGCCAATCAACATCTCAGCCATGGATTGGACCTCGCGCTGCTGATTGTCTGCGGCGCTTTCTAACATCTCAGGCAGCTGTCCGCTGGATTCGCCGCTGGCAATTAGATGCACAGTGATGGGTGGAAATAGCTTGGTTTGGTTCAGTGCTCGACTGAGGCCGTCACCCTCTCTAACCCGTACGGCAGTGTGCTCCACGGCTTTTCGCATTGGCAGGTTGGGCACCACTTGGCTGGCAATGCGTAGCGCCTCCAACAGTTCCACGCCGCTGCCAACAAGAATAGCCAGGGTGCGAGTGAAGCGTGCTGTATTGGAGCCTCGCATGAAGCGCCCAATCAGTGGAAGTTGCAGCTGTATTGTCTGGTAGGCAAAAAGGATGTGCTCAATCCGCAGCACTGCTGCACAGGCTATCCAAGTGATGATGATGCCGCCGAGCACGAAGATGCCATAGTTCAGTATGAAATCACTCGCCATGATGAGCCACCTGGTCAGAACTGGCAGCTCTTGTCCCAGGTTTTCAAATACTCCAACAATCTCGGGTACTACATATGCCAGCAACGCAACGACAATCAGGATGGAGACAGTGGTCAACATGATGGGGTAGATCATGGCCAACTGTATCTTTTGGCGCATTATCTCTCTGGTCTCTTCGTATTCGGCCAGTTTCTCCAGCACATAATCGAGCTTGCCAGATGATTCTCCAGCATCGACAGTGGCTCGATAGAGTATGGGAAAGGCATTTGGGAAGTTGGCCAATGCGTTGGAGAGGCTTTGGCCCTCCAGCACACGTGAGCGAACACCCAGAATAATACGTTTGATACGAGGCTTTTCGGTCTGTTGTGATACGGCTTGCAGTGCCTCTTCCAGTGGAATGCCGGAGCGGCTGAGTGTGGCGAGTTGGCGCGTTAACAAGGCCAGGTCGCGGGTGCCAATTCCACTGCCTCCGCCCAAGGCGGAAGGTGTTTGTGACTCTTTGGTGACAACCGCTTCAACGGAGAGCGGAGTTAAGCCTTTGTCGCGCAGTGCTTGGCGCGCCAGGCGAGAGGTTTCACTCTCTATGATGCCTTTTTTTTGTCGGCCCTGTTGATCAAGTGCCTGATATTCAAATGCACCCAAGGTGTTACCCCAATCTCTTTATCTGAATGGTTGCTGGGTCAATCTTCATGAGCTACTCGGATTACTTCTTCCAGACTGGTTTCACCGCAAATGGCCTTCTCTCTGGCATTGTGCAGCATGCTGCGAGAGCGGGTACGGGCTTGTCTTTCCAGTTCATGTTCCCCAGCGCCGTCATGGATAAGATTTTTTATCTCATCATCAACAATAACCAGCTCAAAGATGCCACTGCGTCCTCGGTATCCCTGATAGTTGCAGGTTTTGCACCCTTTGGGGTGGTAGAGCGTGATGGTTTCGTCTGCTTTTGGTGTAATGCCTAAAGCATCCAAATCGGGTTGAGTGGCAGTGTAAGCCTCTTTGCAGTCTGGACAGAGCCTGCGTAATAGCCGTTGTGCAAGTACACCAATGATGCTGGATGAGAGTAGAAAGGGTTCGACACCCATGTCGCGCAAGCGGGTTATGGCACCAACGGCAGTGTTGGTGTGCAGGGTGGATAACACCAGGTGGCCGGTCAAACTGGCCTGAACGGCAATCTCTACAGTTTCCAGATCGCGTATCTCGCCTACCATTACAATATCGGGATCTTGGCGCAGAATGGCGCGTAGACCGCGGGCAAAAGACATATTCACCTTTGGATTAACCTGGGTTTGGCCAATGCCATCCAGGTAATACTCGATAGGATCTTCTACCGTTAGGATGTTCCTTTTACGGTCATTGAGTGTGCTGAGAACAGCATACAGGGTTGTGGTTTTACCTGAACCGGTTGGGCCGGTAACGAGGATGATGCCGTGTGGACGCCGGATCAATGATTCCATAGCCACAAGCTCATCTTCCCGAGTGCCCAGCTGTTTTAGATCCAGTCGTCCAGCCTGCTTGTCTAGCAAACGCAGTACAATGCGCTCGCCATGGATAGAGGGAAGTGTTGATACACGCACGTCTACAGCCCGGCCGCCGATACGCAGTGAGATACGTCCATCTTGTGGCAGGCGTTTTTCAGCAATATCCAGTTTGGCCATCACCTTGAGACGGGAGATGACCATAGGCGCCATGGCGCGTAGCGGTTGCAGAATTTGTCGCAGAACGCCATCGACCCGGAGGCGAACTACCATTCTGTCTTCAAAGGGTTCGATATGGATATCAGAAGCGCTCTCTTTGATAGCTTCAGCGAGTAGAGCATTTATGAGGCGAATGATAGGGGCTTCGTCAGCACTCTCAAGTAGATCTTCAGGGGCGGGCAATTGGTCGGCGATATCATTCAGATCCATATCATCGCCGATATCATCCATCATCTGCTGAGCTTGAGCAGAGCCTTGCTCATAGGTTTTTTGCAGCAGAGCGTTAAATTCGTCTTCAGTAAGCGATTGGAAGCTGGCTGATGCGCCAAGGTAGCGCTGAGCCTCAGCCAGAGCCAGTGTTGTGCTGCTCTCAAGGTGAGCAATGGTGGATGTTCCATCATCCTCCAGCTTAATCAGTACACCATGTCGTTTGGCGAAGCTGTAGGAAAGCTGTGTGTGAGGATTGATACTATCCTGTTGGCTACTTTGAAGCTCAGGCATTTATTCTGCCTGAAGGTCGCTGTTGCCGGGTTCGGATAGTTTGTGTATGGATAGCTCGTTGTCTAATTTTGGTAATACTGGGCGGTCTTCGTCAGGTACCATGCGAAGCTTCCATTTGCTCTGGTTTTTCTCTATATCCTGCTGTAGACCTCTAATATAGTTGTATTTTGAATTGGTCAGCCGAAGGCTTGTACGTTGATCCCGGATAATCTCAGGGCGTAGAAAAATCATCAGATTGGTTTTCTTGAGCTCATTGGAGGTGTTTCTGAATAGAAGACCCAGTATGGGGATATCCCCAAGCAGAGGCACCTTAGAGACTGTTTCGCTAAGGTTGTCTTTGATAAGGCCGCCCAGAACGATAGTCTGCTTGTCATCTACCAGGATGGTGGTTTCAAGCGAGCGATCGTTGGTTGTTAGGCCATCTACATCAGCATTGGCTGTGACATTAGAAACCTCTTGTGCAATCTCCAGTTTGATGGTGTCGCCTTCGTTGATCTGTGGAGTGACGGTCAGTTTAAGCCCCACATCGTGACGTTCGATGGTTTGAAAAGGGCTACTGGAGGTGTCGCCGCTGGTTGTTGTGTATTGGCCTGTTACAAAGGGTACGTTTTGCCCAACGTGGATAGTGGCCTTTTCATTATCCAGGGTGAGTAGCGATGGTGTGGAGAGAATGTTGGTATCTGTATCGCCAGCGATGGTCTGAACTAATGCGCGTAGAGAGCCGCCGCTAATATAACCTAGATTAAAACCGAGATCGCTGGTCGTTGCACCTGCGTTAAAAACAGTTCCAGCAGTGAAGCCGTTATATGGGACGTTGGTATCCCATTGCACGCCCAGTTTAAGTGATTTGTCATTAGTCAGCTCTGCAATGACAGCTTCAATGTAAACCTGGGCGCGGCGGATATCCAGCTGATTGATAACCCGTTTCAGCGAGCGCATGATCAAAGGCGGAGCGGTAATGACCAGTGCATTAGTGGCTTCATCTGCCTGAATATCGAACTGGGGTTTTGCCTGTGGGCCTTTTTTGCCCTCTTTTTCAGCTTCCAGCTGCTTGGTGCCGATGCCTTGCAGTACTGTGACAAGATCTTTGGCTTGGGCATAGCGTAGGTAAACTACCTCTGTGTCGCCTTCAACAGCGACTGGGGTATCCAGGTGAGCGATAAGTGCGCGTATCTCCAAACGCAGATCAGGGCTACCACCCAGCAGAATGCTGTTTGTTCTGGGGTCAGCCACCAAAACAGGTCGCTGTCCTGGAGGGGCTTTTCCTTTCTGTGGCGTATTACGCAATGATGTAAGTACCTGCACCAAATCTGCTGCATTGGCGTGTTCCAGGGCGATAATCTCCACTTCATTGCTGCCAAGACGGTCGATGCGATGGATGATGCTGATGATACGTTCCATGTTGGCAATTGAGTCAGAAATGATCAGAGTGTTGCTGTCAGCATGTACGCCCAGATGGGCCTGCTGTGGCATCAGTGGGCGCAGAATAGGAACAAGCTGTGAAGCCATAACGTGTTTAACGGCAATAACACGGGTGACAGTTTCATCGGTGGCACGGGCTTGAGTATCGGTAATGGTGCGGATATTGTCCTGTTTGGCAACAGTATTGGGTACGATTTTATCGATATCACCACTAGGTACAACGGCAAACCCATGCACCTTGAGTACAGATAAGAAGATTTCGTAGATGTGATCACGATTGCTGGGGCTGGAAGAGATAACTGTTACTTTGCCCTTTACACGTGGATCAACAATGAAATTTTTGCCGGTCATTTCGGATACAGTGTTGATTAGCACCCGAATATCGGCGTTATTTAGATTTAGTGTTAGCGTACCTTCAGCCCAGCTAGGGAGAGAGATGATAAATATTAAAAAAATTAGTTGAAAACGTTTTAACATGGAGTACCGTTTATTTTCCTTAACCTACTATGATTTCTGTTGTTAGCACTTCTAAATTAGGGTTAGCGTCAAAGTTAACCGAATCATTATGCGGGAAATACAGAGGGATTCAAACTGCATGATGATGGCGCTTAGTATTCATTTGGCAAATTTTCTGCGTATTCTTGCCATTTCTTCAATAAGTGCCTGCTTTTCTTTTTGTCGGCTAACAGGGATGTCTGAGGGTGGTGGAGGCATGCTGGGCATAACTTCTGGGATATTATCTCCCATTATTGGCGGAGGATTACCAACCATTGCCGGTTGAGAGTTATTCACCATTGATGCCTGTGGGTTATCACTCATAGATGGGCGGGGCAATTGGAGAGATTCATGTCGCCCATTGCGTTCCAGTATCACTTGAAAAGGCTCTACAGCAAACAGCGTGGCCCCGCCGGGTATTTCGTCACCTACCTGGTACATGGTCTGCTCGTTGTCAGATGAGCTGATAATTGCCCAGCTGCCCTCAGTTTTGGATCTGCCAAGAAATGTTCCCTGAAGAGTTAGAGCCAGGGGGGTTGTAGGTGCAGCGATAATCTCTTTAGGGGCGGCGGCTTTAGGTTGCTTGGCTTTATCGCCGAAAATATGCCAGCCTGGGATCTGCCCAAGATTGACTGAGTCGGCAGATGGTTGAGGCCTGCCTCGGTCATGCAGAACAGCATCTGAATCTTGAGCCGTTTCCTGTGTCATACGATAGCTGTTGTAGGTGTTGAGTCCAGCAAATGTGAGCAGTGCAACACTTGCAAGTGCTGCTACGGTTGGCAATAGTTGGGGTAAAAGAGATTGGGTTCTGTTCACAGGTTATTTCAGGTCTGATTGAGATACTAAACATATAGTATAGATGCGAATGGCTTCTACTTTATGAAAATGCTGTTATCTATCCGTATTATATTATTATTTTGTATTGCTTCATTGTATAAAAATTGCTCCTAATATAATGCCTGATAGAAGCCATTAATGGTAGGCTATGTCCCTTTAAATTGGGAAAGAGATAATTTGATCTCTGACGACAGATTTAGTTCTTAAATATTTACGGAGGTATGGAAAAGATGTTCGCCAAAAGGCATAACTATGGCAGGGAGAAGAGAGAAGCTGGCTTTACTCTGATTGAAGTGATGGTCGTGGTGGTCATTCTGAGTATCCTGGCTGCAATTGTGGTGCCCAAGATTATGGGCAAACCGGATGAGGCGCGCATTACAAAAGTGCAGTCAGATGTCCGCTCTATTTCAGCGGCGTTGGATCTGTATCGATTAGATAATTTTACATACCCCACCACAGATCAAGGGATAGAGGCATTGGTTACAGCGCCAGGAGATTTGCCCAATGGTGCCCGCTATCAGGAAGGTGGCTATATCGATCGTGTGCCAAAGGATCCCTGGGGCAACCACTATAATTATCTTCAGCCAGGAACGCACGGCACTTATGATCTCTATTCATTTGGTGCCGATAATGCACCGGGTGGCCAAGGTGTAAATGCAGATATTGGGAATTGGGATCCGGAGTAGCGAGTGGCAGGAACCTTTTCAGCGGGCTTGCTGAACCACTCAAGATCTTCATCGAAATATCAGCAGCCCGGCTTTACCCTTCTGGAACTGCTGATCGTTATTTTTATAATCTCGCTAATCTCTGCGGGGTTTATAAAACTATCAGTTGGTTTCAGCAGTGCGACACAGTCACTGGAAAATGAGACAAGGCGGTTTCACCGATTGCTAGGCCTAACTGCGCAGGAGGCGATTCTTCTGGGCGGTGAAATTGGTATTTTGATTGAAGCGGATGCCTATCGGTTTGTTGTGCCACGTAAAATTGATAGAGGGGGCGTTGTCGATTATCTTTGGGAGACCTTTGATGGTGATGACATGTTGCAGCGCCATCAGTTGCCCCAAGATTGGCGTTTGGAACTACAGCAGGATGGCCAAGCGATTCCGCCTGTTGCTGCTAATGTAGAAAAAGAAGAAGAAACGGAAGAGACAGAAGAGCCATCATTGCAGCCGCCACCTGCTATTATCTTTTACGCCAGTGGCGAGATGAATCCTTTTCAACTACGCATCTATGCTGCTGACATTCCAGATCCATCACTGGTTGAAATCAATGAGGATGGAATGATTAAGATGCGTGTTCAGGAAGAGCAGTGATCCTCCGCACAAAACAAACTGGTTTTAGCCTCATGGAAGTATTGATTGCACTGGCAGTATTGGCCATTGCTATGGCTGCACTGGTTGAATCAGCAGGCAGTTTTACCTCTAACCAAGCCTATATTGAAAACAAAACCTTTGCACATTGGGTGGCACTAAACCAAATGGCTGAACAGCGCATTGCAGACAGCAGGTTAGTGGTGGGAGGACAAGAGGGCCAAGAAGAGATGGCAGGGCGAATCTGGCGCTGGAAAAATCAGATCTCTGCGACTCCAGATCCTGATGTCATGAAGGTGGAAGTATCTGTCAAGCAAGAGAACGATGAAACTGTATATGCCTTGCTTACTGGGTATGTCGAGGTGAATAACTAGTGCGCTGGGGATTGAAGCCCCATGGGTTCACGCTTATCGAGGTTCTGATAGCCCTGGCTATTTTTTCTGTGATGTCGATTATGGCCTACGGTGGATTAAAGACAGTGCTAAATGCACGGAATGGCACGGAGCGAGCGGCAGAGCGGCTGAATGAGATACAGATGGCTTTTAACTTGATACAGCAGGATATGCAGCATATAGCGTCGCGCAGTATTCGTGATGAGTATGCTCAGGAGAAGAGAGCTGTGGAGCTTGGCATTGGTGGTGTGAATGCAATCGAATTTACCCGAGGTGGAAATAACAACCCCCGCCGAGCCGGTCGCAGTACATTATATCGAGTTGCTTACTTATGGGATGAGAGTGAGGGTGAGCTTAAACGCCTAATTTGGACTACGCTTGATCGCGCCAGCGGCAATGTTCCTCAAGAGAAAGTTCTATTGCGCGGTGTAAGTGGTATTACTTTTGATGAGGTTGGAGGGGTGTCGTCTCAACAGGGAAGGGGGCAAACAAATCTGGATGATTTGCCGAGAGGAATAGAAATGAAGCTGGAGTTAGAGCAGTGGGGTACTATTGAACGTACTTTTGCCATGCCTTATTAGTCCGTGTCTGTAATGAAAAAGCCATTAAAACAATCAGCGGGTGTTGCTTTGGTTACGGTGTTGTTGGTGGTGGCTGCTGCCACTATTGCCGCAGTATCGATCAGCGTTCGGCAGCAAGTGGATATTCGACGCACTGAAAGTCTGTTACGCTCAGATCAAGCTTGGTTGCATGCGCTTGGGGTTGAGAGTTGGGCCAAGGGCAGGCTTGATGAGCTGGCCAAAGATATAGCAAAAGATCCAACTCTCGCTCCCGTAAGAAGGAATGGGGAGGAATGGGAAATCATCATGAGAGATGATGGAAGTGTGGAGGGCGGTGATGTTGTTGGCAAACTTATTGAGCAACAAGGGCGGTTTAATCTAAATAATTTGGTAAAAGACCCAAACCCAAACCCAAACCCAAACCCAAACCCAAACCCAAATCAAAAGCAA
>Ga0316192_10001273_pt1 | contig 18499 bp, 13 predicted proteins | sample MerIslwburrow_MG_FD_204931 | JGI IMG/M metagenome (GOLD analysis project Ga0316192, IMG submission 204931) | Coastal sediment microbial communities from Maine, United States - Merrow Island worm burrow | ecosystem: Environmental > Aquatic > Marine > Coastal > Sediment | place: USA: Maine...
AGCCGCGGCCGGTGCGTCCAGGTCGCGGGGCGGCCGTCTTGATCACTCAGCTAAATCGTGTGGCACGGTTTTAATCGAGGTGGCGCAGGACCCTCTCGACCACCAACGGGTCCAAAATGCAAGCGATGACGTGCAGAGAGGCACTAATGTCGCGAGCGCATGGAAGCGCAGAGGGGACGATTTTGATTACAGACGCGAGCGGTCTGACCGTTTCGTACCGACGCGAATATCGAAGAGAGTGCGAATCCTGCTCCGCTAAAACCCAACACCCTGAACCCCCTGGGCATTACCTTGCCTGAATTTGATTTCCGTTCCTGTTACTTATGTTGAGCTCCACATAAGTAACATTATGTAGATGTCTCGATTATGTTGAGCCATGACCTGTTTCGTGCGCCAACCGCCCGTCAGGAGCGGAAGGCGCCGAGTTCGATGTCCACATAATCAAAGGGTCCGCAGGAAGTCGATCAGAGAGTCGGGTGCCCGATAACGCCGGAGCTTGGCCTCTGGCTCTTGAAGCCGGGCCAGCGCCCGCTCCTTCACTGCCAGATCGGCCTCGACGTACTGGTGCGTCGTAGCCGGACTCTCATGGCCGAGCCAAAGCGCAATGACGCTGATATCGACGCCGGATTGGAGCAGGTGCATCGCCGTCGTGTGGCGAATCATATGCGGCGATATATGGCGTGCCGCCAAATCGGGGCAGGATTCCGCGGCAAGCTGGACGGCGCGATCGAGTCGCTGCATCACGTTCCATCGCGACATCGATTGGCCATCGCGATTGGGCAGCAATGGCGAGTCCGAACCAAACGCCGGGTTTCGCCGGAGCCAGGCCCGGATCGCCCGGACGGTTGAACGCCACAGCGGCACGCTGCGCTGCTTGCGGCCCTTGCCGTGCAAATGAACACAGGCGGCCCCTTCGTCGAGCACCACCTCGCCAACCTTCACGCCGGCAATCTCGGAAACCCGGGCGCCGGTGTTGTAGAGCAACAGCAGCAATACATGATCCCGTTGGCTGAACCACGTGCCATCCGGCGTGCCGATCACCGCCAGCATTTCCTCCCGGGACAGATAACCAAACATCGGGCGCTCGAAGCGCTTTACCGGAACGCCGAGCGCGTGTTCGATCGCCTGCAGCGATGACACGTCGCGGTGCGCGGCGAACTTCAGAAACGAGCGCAGCGCTGCGAGACGGGCATTGCGGCTGCGCACGCTGTTGTGCCGCTCCCGTTCCAGATGATCGAGGAAGGCCGTGATCAGGTCCGGCGTGATATCGGCCAGCGTGATCATCGCTGGCGAGCGGCCAAGGCGCGCCTCGGCAAAGCCCAGGAAGAGCATGAAGGCATCCCGGTAAGCCGCAACCGTTTGCGGACTGAGTGCGCGTTGTTGCGTCAGGTGTTCGACGAAGAAGGCTTGCACGAGCGCGGGAAACGACGGCGGTGGTTTGGGTTGCCTACGCATCATCATCTCCCGTGAGATCGGCGAATTGCTCGAACCGTCCGGCAGCGATCGCCATCAACTCGGGAACGGCGGTGAGGTACCAGTACGTGTAGAAGATCTCGGCATGACCCATGTAGGTCGACAGCGCCAGTATCTTCTGGTCGATCTCGACGCCGTCGGCATACCAGCGCACCAGCCGCCGCACTGCGAAGGTATGGCGCAGGTCGTGCAGGCGGGGTGCGTCGTGTCCGCCTCGATTGACCCAGCCCAGGCCGTCTCGCAGGCCGGTAAAGACGCGGTGCGCCTGTCGCTCGCCAAGCGGTAGCCCTAATCGGCGGCCGCGACTGCCGATCAGGAACGGCGTGCCCGTCGTTGTCGGAAGATACCGTTCGCGTTGCTTCCGGTAGCGCACCAGCGCCTTGACCGTGCTGGGATGGATCGGCAGTTGGCGGGACTTGGCGAACTTGGTCTGCCGTATCGTCAGCATTCCGCGCTTGAGATCGACATCCGCATCGCGCAGGTGAATGGCTTCGGAGACACGCACCCCGGTCGAGGCCATCAGGCCGAATAGGGTTTCGTAGGTGAACGGTCGAAGGCTGCCGGCGGGGCCGAGTCTGCGTGCCGCCGCGAGCAAGTCGTCGATCTCGTCTTCACGGTAGATGTGGGGCGCAACGCGACCGGGTTCCGGACCAAAGAGCGACGCCTCGGGAATCTCGGTCTCCGGCTCGAATTGCTGCAGATAGCAGATGAAGTGCCGCAGCCGTCTCCAACTGCGCGCCCAGGTGCCGGCGTCGCCATGGCCATCCTTGCCGGCTCGTACCCATTCGACCATGATCTCCGCCGTCAACGGACCGTGATGGTGCTTGGCCTCCACGAAGCGGGCAAAGCCGGAGAGGAAGGCGTCACGGGAACGCAGGTGGAAACCCTGACGACGCCGCTCGGCCAGATAGTCGTCGATTCTGGCCTTCAGGCTTTGGCGCCGGCTCATGATTCACTCCCCGGCCAGGGCAACGCGACCCGCGCGAGATTTGGCGTGTCGAGCTTGGCGTAGATCAGGGTGGTTTCCAGAGACCGGTGCCGCAAAACATCGGCAACTTCCTTGAGCGAGCTACCGTTCTCGACCAAGCGACAGGCCAGCGTGTGACGCATTACATGCGACCCGGAATCGGGCAGCCCTGCCCGTCGGCAGGCACGGTGGATTACCTTCTGAACTGCAGCCGTCGTGATCGGAACGTCACGAGAATCGCGCCGCCGAACGAAGATTGCCCTGCTCGGGGTTGCCGGGCGCTCATGCTGCAGATAGTCGGCCAAGGCTTGTCCGGTCGCCATCGGCAGCGGCAGGATGTCCTGCCGTCGCGACTTCGTGCCCTTCAGCGTGACCGTGCCTTCGCGCCAGTCGATGTCGTCGATCGACAGATTCGCGATCTCGCCAGCGCGTAGTCCCATGTCCAGCGCGCAGCGGACGATGGCATAACCTCGACGGGGCCAGCGCCCGCTGGGGAAGGCGCCCAGCAGCCGTTGAACTTCGTGCGGCTTGAGGGCGCGCGGCAGTGACGCAAGCTTCCACTGCACCGGAGAGGAAATGGCCGCGCTCAGCCCGGCAACCGAGTCGCCACAGACAGTCCGGTAGCGGACGTAACTTCGCAAGGCCGTTGCCACTTGGGCAGTGGCAGAATGCGAAGAGCTGCCCCCCAGTTGCCGAGCGATGAAGCGGCGAATATCGACCGGTCGTAGCGTGGCCATGTTGACGACGCCAGTGGCGAACTTCTTCCTCAATAGCTGTTCGACGATGCGGCAGCGGTTGTGACGCGTGCCTGCCGCAAGGCCGCGGACGTCACGCAAGTGGTCGTCGTACCGGCGCAGTTCGTCGGCGACGGGGTCGGGTTTCTCTTCGGAAGAGCGCACACGCTGCGCGCTCCGGGGCGGCGAGGTTCGGTTCATGATCGTCTCCTGGAGTGGAAACTCCACTTCAGGAGAACATTGAAATTATGTCGAGCTCAGAACTCCATCAGCTGCCTACAAGACCCATGGTCACGCGTTTCCCCGAACCGCGCCGCAGGAAGCTCCACATAATCGAGACATCTACATAATGTTACGAAGCTGTCGTTAGCAGTAACGGCACTGGGTTGATTCCGGACCGCTGCACCGGATTGCGAAACTAACGGCAGCTACATGCGCATTGCAGACGCCTCCGAATTCTGCTCGGTTATCCGCAATGCGACCAAGGCGGAGGCGGTGCGTTCCGGTCGTAATTCCCAGGCAATCTGGAAAGCGGACGTTCCCGTAAGCTAGAGGTAGTACCGGCGCTCGTGAATTTGAACTCGATCAAGCCGTCAACAGACCATGCAAGACTTCTTGACACAACTATCTGCACAGAATGAATCTTCTCCTCGCATGATTGCTTGAGGTCGAGCACTGGTTTAATTCCGTAAATTCAGATAGTTATTTACTGTCCGAACACGCCGGCAAACGAATTTCTCGGATTTGGGTTTCAGCGTGCAGAAAGTTCTTGCTCTTTTTCTCACTGGGACGGTGGCTCAAGGGGTAGTTCGTTCGCGGTGACATCTGTCAGTGTCTCGGGTGCAGACACGTCTGGGGCCAGCGCGTAACCATCAAGCTTGGGGGCTCTTGTGCTTGAGATAGCGCGGTTCGACCACGCCATGGGCCAGGTACTTGCGGACCGTGTTACGGGACAGTCCGGTTCGCCGGCTGATTTCCCGGATCGGCATCCCTTCACGGAAATGCCATCGTCTGATTGCGCTCAATAACGCCACGTCTATCACTCCTCTTGTCTCCCGTTTCTTCTTGCCGCGGAAGGAGTTGTACGTGGGTCAAAATTCGATGCAAATTACCCGTCTGGGTGGGTCAGTTTTGGGCGCAAATCAACACTGTAGGCAGAAACGCAAATGAGCGGCGTCCGGCTAGTTTTCCTGCTCGCTGGAGCTAGGCGGATGACCGCTTCAACGCTTTCCTGACCCAGGCCCGGGAAGCCGCTAGGTCAGGAGTCGACACGGACGGCTTCACGGCAGGTGTGGTTACCTTTGACCTCGCAAATTCCCTCCAAAAAGTGTGGTCCATTTATCAAATAAAAGGATCGGTGAGATGCCCATGAACTACGCTTTCATTCAGCGAGAGGACACGAGGGTCGGTTTCTTCCAAGTTCCGGGGCCTTGTCTCAATTCCGAGGCAGTCACCCGCATACGGCCTGATGGCATTAACGCTAGCATACGGACGCTTGAACCTCCGAATTTGAGCCGAGTAATTCTATCTGACGGAGAAAGCCATTAAGGAGGGTTGCCGATTCTTACCAGACCAGCTGTTTAGAGTAAGGAAGCAGTACGGATTGGTGGCAAAAAAGGCTACCAGTCGCAATCAAGTCACGGAGAAATTTATGGATCTGGACATTCAAGCCGGTGGGAGAATTTGATGGCCAAACCTGCATCGCATGATCTGTTGCGGATGATCAGTCTGCGCGGTCCGAAGACCGGCCTGGCTGTCGATCTCGCGCCGCGCGTGCGCGAGAGCGTGGCCCTGCCCCTGATGGACAGCAATTTGAGCTTACTGGGCGAGCCCGAACTGCTGACCCGAGTCTTCCGGACTGTCGATAGGCTGGATCAAGGCGCCAGAGCTGCGACATCGCTGGCTGAATTGCGCGGTGGTCTTGTTGGCGCTGCCGGGCTGTCCGGGCTGAAGCTGACGTTTGGCGGCGTGCCGGGGGTGCCACTGGAGGGTGTGGCGCAAAGCGATCTGTTCCGCAAAGACCTGCGCGCCGTGTATGACTCGTGGCTCGCACAAAAGCTCACGGCCGCCGAGTCCGCCGATATTGAGGGTCATGCAGACCTGCTGCGTGCCGCCGCGCTGGTGCTTGAGTGGAGCGAACGGCCAGTGGCGACCGCAGACAGCTCTCTGGAAATCTGGTTGCATTCAACCATTCTTTTGACGCCAAGAGCCTGGACCAGCCTTGATCAGGCTAGCAAGGAAACCGCCGCCCGACGTGACCTGAAGCCAAACGCTCCGAAGAAAAGCCGCAACCTCACAGCTAGTGAGTTGCGCTCGAAAATCGTTGAAGTGGCACGCGGGCACAGCGCATTGCGCCATGTTGGGAACGCCATTGTTGAGGCGCAGGCCCAGTGGATGCGGGCACAGGCAATTTTCGTCGATGAAATTGCTGAACACACCGGTCGTGAAAGGATCGTAGCAGCCAGCACGGCCGCAGCGGCGGCCGTAGGGACTACGAATCCAAGCGCGCACAGCCCTGACTCCGCTACGAAAAACAACGAAGCGATCATCAAATCGCTCGCTTTGAAAATCGATGCGATCAACGGGATTCCGCCGACCACCAAGCAAAGTATCGCCAGTAGGCTTGGTGATCGGTTTCAGCTGTCACAAGAGGCCTTTGACGGTCTGAACGTTATGGCCAACCCAGAGGCGTCGCATTTTTGCGACGAAATTCAGGCGATCGAAACAGCGATTTTGCAGGATTTGCCCCCTGCCCCCTCAGGCACGCAACCGGTGCGTCCGCCGTTAATTTCGACATTGGGACTTGGCAATCTGGTGGTCGCGCGTTCGCGACTGGTTGGCTATGAGGCAAACGAGATTGCCCATATCGAAAACGTGTTGCCCGGCGAGAAAAAGAAGAACGAGATCGAAAAAACCACTCGCATGGAGATAGCGCAGGAAGACGAGATAACGACCGAAAACGAAACGCAGACCGACACCAACACGACTGACAGCGATTCAATGGAAAGCACGACCGAGTCGAACATGGAGAAGAGCCTGAGTGTGGACGCGGGTGTCAATTTGTCCAGTAAATACGGCGCCACAAAGGTCGACTCCAGCCTTGATGTCGCGTTTCAGAAGAGCAACACTGAGGCCGCCTCGGAGACCGTCGAGGAAGTGCGCGAGATAATTACCCGCAATGTCGAGCGGACCCGTGAGCTGGTGCGTAACTTACGGCGGGTTACGACTGTCGACGAGACGCGCACGCTGACCAACCATGACATCGACAACACAACGCTCGGTGTTGGCGGAGCGCCCGTGGCGATCTCGGCGGCGTATCGCTGGGTTGAAAAGGTCGAAGAGATCGAGCTACGCCAGTATGGCACGCGGCTGATGGTCGAATTCCATATCCCGGAACCGGCAGTTTCAATATTGGAAACAAAGAAGACGAACCAGGAGATGGCGAGCTATTCTCTACCGCCGTTTGACGTAAAGCCATCAGATATCAACCGCGAGTCATACATGTGCCTGGCGCAACGTTATGGCACGGAGATCGAGCCGCCACCCTCGGAATGGGTTGAGGTGCCCTATTACCACTCGTCGCAGGTGACAGAGACGGCGAATACGTCGTCCGAGCATGTTGCGACCGGGCTTATCATGGTTCCTGCCGAGTATCGGCCGACCTTCGTCCATGTCACCGTTTCGACGCCGCCCAAGGCGTCACGCGAAGAGTGGAAGACCCCGTATATCACCGTGGCGGTTGGAACCACCGGGCGGATATACACCTATCAGTATACCAACGGCACAACGAAATCAGTGTGGGGGCCGGTGTTGATGTGCGAGTGGCCCGACATCTCACTGGTCGGCTCGATCACCAGAACTGCATCGTTTGACCCGTCGCTTGCCATTGCGCAGGGTGTTCCGATCAGTGTGTCGGCGACACAGGTTTACGACAACGCGTTTACCGTGATCGCGGTGATTAAGGCCAAGCTCACCGACGAAGCTTGGGCCGCGTGGCAGCTAGACGTCTGGGGGCGGCTGCGGCAGGCCTACCGCAACAAAAAGGAAGAGCTTGAGCGCGATATGCGAACACTGCAGCTGGACGCGACTTTCGGGCAGGAAGCGATCACCGAAAGGCCCTCGGCGATCAACCGTCGCACGGAACGCACCGAATTGCAGAAATGGGCGATCAAGGCGATGCGCTATGAAACCTTCGATTTCCACCCGATGGTCACCGAAGACGGGCTTCAGGAGATCGATGCGGCCGATGCGCATGCGCAGGCGCCCATTGTCGGCTTTTTCGAGCAGGCGTTTGAGTGGCGGCAAATGAGCTATTTTTTCTATCCCTATTACTGGGCGCGGCGCGATACATGGCAAATGCGCCAGCAGCAGAGATCCGTTGACAATGTTTACGAGGCCTTCTTGAAGGCCGGTGCTGCGCGGGTAATTGTGCCAGTCACACCGGGATATGAGCGGCGTTTACTCTGCTATCTGAACTTCGGTGAAACAGGGCTGGCCACCCTGATACCGGGTGTCGATGTTGAATGCCCTGACGATCCGCTTGGCGGCACGGATGATGTCGCAGTGGCAAATTTCCATGATGTTGGTATCGACATCCTGACAGCGCGCCACGGTGATTTGGTCAGGGGAACCGGCACGCTGGCAATCGCCAGGGACAGTGCGCAAGTCACAATAAATGCTGACAGCCTTTGGGCGGCGAGCCCTGAAGACATCGGCCGCGAACTACAGATTTCCGGGCGCGACTACGCAATTGTTGCGGTACCCTCGGCGACAGAGCTGGTGTTGGATCGCCCGATTGAGACAGATTCCGACAACACCGCCGCCTATGTGGCAGGCAGCATGCCTTATGGCACGCCCTGGCAGATCAGGGTTCCGACAAACCTGCTCGTCCTCGACAAGGGAGCGCTGGAGTAAAGCATGGCTAGTTCACCATGGGGCTGGGTCGACGACCTTGAGCTACGCAATATCCGTTCGGATGAGTTGCGCAACCAGCTCAACTACATCACGACGATCACCGTCCTCGTACAGATATCGATCGAGAAGGCAGAGAAACTCTGGGGGCGGGACATCCAGCACGAATCGCTGCAAGGCCAGCTCGATGATCATGAGAAGCGCCTGACGGCTCTCGAATATCCGACCAGGAGCGGTACGGTCGAGACGCTGTTGAAGGGGCTCCTCCTCGCGTCGATCGCAATCCCGGTGAGCTGGCTGATCTCCCAATTCGTGGCCACTGCGTTCGCCCGCATGAGAATGGTGCCGATTCGCAGGACGACCTGGAGAAAAGATTTCGGGGACACGAAATACAAAGATGTAATGGCGGTAGGGAAGAAGCGAATCGAGTCATGGGAGAAACACAATCGCAAGCTGTACGAAGAGACGAAGAATGTTGCGCTCGCAAAGTATCCGAAGGCGCTGAAGGGGCACCCTAAGTCGTTGATCGACGGGGTTTCCGAGGATGCGCTGGGCCTGCTGCTTTCTGGCAACACCTCGGGTAGCGCGGCCACCGGGGGGACGGACATGTCGAAAACCAACAGCACCAATTACTGGGACAGGATCCTGCATCCGTCGAACGAGATGGAGACACTGGCCAAGAATTACGCACAGGATGCGAGATGGCTGGAGGACCGGGGTATCCCCGTGCTGGACGAGAACATGAAGTCCCTGAAGAGGTCGGCCACCGGGCTGTTGCCGACTTCAGCGACGTGGTTGACCAAAGAGTTCGGTAAGATTCTCGAAGGGGAGCCCGTCGACCGGATCCGTCTCGAAGACCTGGCCAAGGAGAGGCTCGCGCACGTCTGGCTGCTGGAGTTCATAGCCCTGTTCGTACCGCCGGCGGCGGACATCGATTCGAAGTACTTCACATTGGGTGGCGGGGAGGGCGAGACCCCGTACGGGCACACCCCGTTGACGCCGTGGAAGACAAGGCTGGTTCCGTATCAGGTCGACGGACGCTGGTTCAAGCGCAAGACGCTGTGGAAGAATCCGAAAGATAAAGCGAGGGCGCAAGCCATCGTGAAGACCTTGCGGCGAGAGCCGCTCTTCCTGAAAACCTATGCCGATATCGCGCACGAACGAGTATCGGTGAAGCCGGACCGTACGCAGCATGAAATGAACCCCAATCCTAAGATCCTACCGTTGGTGGGCTACCGTTACGATTCACCGGAACTCCAGGATGCCATTCGCGACTACGCCTATATCCTGTTCGCCCAGGATATTTTCGAACTTCGGCTCGAGTTGAACCGTCCGCAATTCGCGGAGATCATCGAGACCCCACTTTCCTGGCCTCTGGTCGATAGATTCTGGAAAGCCTTCGCATCCACTCGCCCGAGCGGTGTCAAAGCCGCAACTCAGTAGACCAGGGCTCGGGTTCCATTCGGCATGGCGAACAAAGAGCATTTGGAGAAACTGAAGGAGGGTGTGGAGAAGTGGAACGGTGGGTGCATGTCGATCGAAGATAGTCCCAACCTCCGCGGTGTCAGTTTGGCCCTATTCGGATCCTTGGAGTTTGGTGCGGCGAAGCTCTGATAGCTCTGGATGAGGACGAATGTGTTCGTCTGCCTCGGGGAGAACTGCGAAAAAGGATTACCCGAATCCTAGGTGAGCGAGTTGCTGAATCGCTCAGTCGGTCAAGGCCGCTGCTGCAGTCAAAAGCTGTCGGCGAAATCTTCGACGACCCTTATTCCCACTCCTCTAACTCCGCAGAAAACGCAGAGAAACCATTCCCGGCAACACTTCTGGCCGAACTATCTGCACGCCATTTCGTTCCTTGTATGCTTCTGAATACTCGTCGTCATACGCATAATCTACTGATCATCATGGGTTTGCGCTGAAGATCGCTCGCACTCCGTAGCACTTCGTTAGCGTTGTGTATCAAATGTCTGGTTTAGGGGGTTGGAGATGCAATCCGAGCCTAACTTTGCCCTCCACTTTTGGCCGAACTTGAGAGAAGCGAATGTGACTGGTTACGTCCGTTCTTGTTACCAAGCAGGCATTAGCAGTAACGGCACTGGGTAGATTCCGGTCTGCTGCACCAGGTTGCGCAACGCACGGCAGCCAAATGCGCATTGCGGACGTAAGCTCAACGGGTCTATTTGTCCAGTCGACACCAAGCAAGCCTAGCTGGCGTCCACTCACCTTGTCGGCAATCAACGAAAAGCCGACATGAGCCGGTCCAGTCGGTTCCGGTGCGAATTCCAGGGAACGTCTTAGCTCGGCCCGCTGGTCTGCCCCGCAAAACCTCGCCACAGATATCAGGAGATCTTGACTACGATGTCGTGCAGTACTTCGCCCGCATGCGCCAAGCGGTCACCGGCATTGGACAGATGTCTGTAGATCTCACGTTGCTTGAAGGTGTCGACCACGAAAGCGACCGCGAGTGCCACCGGCTCGCTGTGCTGGCCAAGCGGTTCGAGCAACCCTTCGATAGACGCAATGGCTGCACTGTGCTTGTCGTTGCGGGACTTGATGTAATGATCGGGGTCGAGCAGATCGGCGAGCGCCCTGCGGTAAATCTTCTCCGTGTTGCGCTCGGCCTTGCGAGCCGCGTCGGCGTCTTCCTCGGCACTCGCCGGATCCTTGGACAGTTTGCGAAAGCCACGCTGCAGCGCAACAACACCCTGGTGAAGCAGCTGCGCCATTTCCAGCGTGTAATTGTCCGGCTGCACACCCAGTACCTCCATTTCCCGGACCGTCGTCTTGGCGTAGTTGACGACGTGGTCGACCGTGACGATGGCACGGTAAAGATCCTCACGGTCCATTGGCGTGGAGAAGGCCTTGTTGAGCACGTCGATATTGCGCGCCTTGAGTTCGTCACCCCGTTTCTCGAGTTTTCGTACCAGAACGGCCTTGTCCCAGTTGCCGCTCGACATGAACGCCACTAATTCTGACATCACCTCGACCGCGAGGTCGCACTGCTCGTTGATAAGGCTGTAGAAGTCCGGCATGCGTGGAAACACCCGGTTGATCAGTCGGGAGACCACAGAATTCGGTTCACTGCTCATATGTCACCTCATCGACAGAAATCCACCCCTGCTGGGGAAAACAAATCACGATAAGCACTTACGCTGCTCCGGTGGCCACGTGGACCGCAAGATAGGTGATGACGGCCATGATCGCGGAACCAGGAATGGTAACCACCCAAGTGCTCACGATCTCCTTGGCTGTGTTCCAGCGCACGGCCTTTGGACGCTCCGAGGCCCCGATCCCCATGATGGAGGAGCTGACCACATGGGTGGTGGATACCGGCGCGCCGACCATTGAGGCGGCGAAGATCACGGCCCCCGATGTCAGCTGTGCGTCCACTGCATGCAAAGGACGCACCTTGTAGATGCCGAAGCCGACGGTTCGCACGATGCGCCAGCCCCCGGTGATCGTGCCTAACGTGATCATCGCAGCGCAAGCGAGGATCACCCATAGCTGGACCTGAAATTCCTGTATGTAGCCTCCGAGAAGTAGCACCATGGTGATGATGCCCATGCTTTTCTGGGCGTCGTTCGCGCCATGCGAGAACGAAAGCACGGCCGAGCTGAGCCATTGGAATTGTCGCAGGTACTTGTTGAGGATCGGACGGGCGCCCTGCACCAGGAATCGCATCACCCGGTGTATCCCAAACCCCGCCCAGAAACCGATAACGGGCGAGATTATCAGGGACAATAAAACCTTGGTGACGCCCGTCAGGCGACCGTCCGCAAGCTGACTGAATCCCCAAACCACATAAGCCGGTCCCGCCGCGGCGACTACAGCGCCGGCCAATCCCCCGACGAGCGCATGGGACGACGAAGATGGTATCCCGAACCACCACGTCAACAGGTTCCAGCCGATGGCCCCGACCAAGCCGCATAAGATGATGGTCATGGATGTGATTGGGTCTAGTGCGCTCACATCGACGAACTTGCCAATGGTATTCGCAACCGCAGTGCCACCAAGAACAGGGCCGATAAAGTGGAAGGCGCCGACCAGGATCACGGCCTGTATCGGCGTCATGGCGCGCGAAGCCACTACGGTGGCGATCATGTTGGAGGCATCATGGAAGCCGTTTGTGTAGTCGAAGATCAAAATGACTACGACAGTCGCGACCACAAGTATTAGAAGAATATCCATATACGCTCGATCCTCTTGGAGATGCGGCGTTGTATCGGCGTTCCATACGCGCGTAATGCCATCATCTGACGGATATTCAACCCGGGCCGCGGGCTGTCCCGCATTGATCTCCATCATGCGGGACCAAAATTACCCTCAGTGAATTTAAGGTGGAGCGAATTCTGTTAAGGACGTGAATATTAGTAACGGCATTTTTGACGATATATCACTGAATCGGTTTCGGCCTTTTTGGGTAATGCGTTGGCGCAAAGCAATCCAAACAATGGGTCATGGCTTGTATGTGGCTCCGATGCGGCAGAATTTCTTTTTGTCCGAAATAAAGTTTCGTGAAGGCTGCTTGATCAATAGCTGCCTGTCGGTAGTTCTGGCACCCACACATCAGTTGCTGTGGTGCGGTTCGAGGTCGATCCTTGCCCAAATGCCGATTCCGAGTTTTCACTCACCCTCGGCCGATGGCGGAAGTAGCAGGCGATGGTTAGCCGCGAGGTGCGACTTAGGCCGCTATCGCCTGCTGCCCGTTGCGCGTATGGCCCCAAGAGACAGTTGGTTCATGGATAGCGGACCTTGCCGTTGGCCGTCAGTGACAGGCGCTTTTCCGAGACCGTCGGGCGGCAAATTTAGCGGCACAGCCGTTCGAGCTTGATCTATCTGTGAGGATCGGCGTATGCCTTTCTTGATCGCGGTATGGAGGCCTACCGGGTGGTCCTGGAACGACCTCAGGAAGGCTGACCGGCAACCGTTCCATCGCAATGGGGCCGATCAACCGGTCAGCTGACTATTTCGCACCGCCCCCATCTGGTTGCAAGTCAGATGGGAATGGGGGTCGCTTGGACATTTGCCCGCACCTGGTGGCGGCTGGTGTTCCTCAAGCGCGGATCACCACTGACGACCACCCATCATCCCCGGCCAACCTCCCTGGTTGCCGCCCATCCCCGGCCAACCCTGGGAACCACCCATCATGTTCGGCCAACCTCCCTGGTTGCCGCCCATCCCCGGCCAGCCCTGGGAACCACCCATCATGTTCGGCCAACCTTGATAGCCCGGGTAACCCTGATTGCCCGGGTAACCCTGATAGCCGGAGTAACCCTGATTGCTGGGGTAACCCTGATAGCCCGAGTAACCTTGGTTGCTGGGGTAACCCTGATAGCCCGAGTAACCTTGGTTGCTGGGGTAACCCTGATAGCGGGAGTAACCTTGGTTGCTGGGGTAACCCTGATTGCCGGAGTAACCTTGATTGCTGGGGTAACCCTGATTGCCACCGGACATGCTCGGGTCGCCCTGATAACCACCCGTTGCGCCAGCATAACCCTGGGGGCTGGCCATCACGCGCGGGTCACCTTGGGCCCGGACGCTGCCTGGCGTGCCGGCATAAGCCTGCGGCCCGCGCTGGGAACCGGCCATCACGCCCGGCCCACCTTGTCGGCCACCGGGATCACGCATCAGAGGATCGGCGGGCGCAGACGCGTCCTGCGCCATTGCGATCGGTGCACATGTGGCGCACCCAATGAGCGCGGCAGCAAGTATTGTGTTGTTCATAGTGCCTTCCTGTAATTGGTGACTTGGTAAGTATAGAAGATATAGACGCCCCCTCTTGATCCGAGGGCTACCATTGCTGGTTGATATTTCAACGGATTGATAGGGCGCTAAAGGAAACAGGAGGCGTCTATGAACCAGAAGGTAATTTACGTCGGGATCGATGTCGATGCCAAACACCCATTTCAAGCGTTGCGCCCAGTGACTATTCTGCAATCTCGTCTGTTATTATCACGGTCGATGGGGCACAAGTCTCGTCGGGGCTGGATTTCACCATCGACGAAGTCATGCTTGTAAATAGACAGGTTCCGGAGCCGATCACTCTGGCGCTAGTGGGCCTTGGGCTAGCGGGATTCGGCTATCAGCGGCGCAAGCAGATCAAAGCGGCGTAAGACTCATTTTTTGGAAAGCTGTGCAGCCAACCGACCCCGCTTCGGCGGGGCTTTTCTTTGAGAGCTACTGTCTCCTTCTGGCCGGTTGCACGCATCCAGAATCGTGCCCGAAAGCGGCCGCACGAAGTCCATCATGGCGTCTGCGTGCGACCACAACCACCCCATCAAATCTCGGTGTGCTCCGAAATCTCCAGTGCGTCATCGACCTCGATCCCAAGGTATCTCTGCGTATTCCACGCCAAGCCTGCCACTGATTCCAGAGCAAAGCTGCCACCCATTCCAGACGAAAGCTGCCACTGATTCCAGGGCAAAGCTGCCACCCTGGCAGATGGCCCCGGAGCAAGTTTTGGAGCCGCTCGACGCGGGATAACTCACGGGTATTCTGGCCCGTTTCCATTGAGGGAATGGGCAGATGCCGGCGAAGAGGTTATCCATGCGAAAAATCAAAGAGGTGCTGCGCCTGAAATGGGGCCAGGGCCTGAGCAACCGGCAGATCGCCAAGGCCTGCGGGATGGCGCGCCCGACGGTCGCTGAATACCTGCGTCGGGTCGCGGAGGCCAGCTTGGCCTGGCCATTGCCCGCCGATTTGGATGAGGCAGCCCTGGAGCGGCAGCTGTTTCCACCACCGCCGTCGCTGCCTGCACAGGTGCGCGGCGCGCCCGACTGGGCGCTCGTGCATCAGGAGCTCAAGCGCAAAGGCGTCACCCTGTTCCTGCTCTGGCAGGAGTACCGCGAAACACACCCCGAAGGCTACCAGTACAGCTGGTTTTGCGACCACTACCGCGCCTGGCAGGGCAAGCTGGATGTGGTCATGCGCCAGGACCACCGCGCCGGCGAGAAACTGTTTGTGGATTATGCTGGCCAGACGATGCCGGTGGTGGACCGGGATACGGGCGAAATCCGTGCGGCGCAGATCTTTGTCGCCGTACTCGGCGCCTCCAACTACACCTATGCCGAGGCGACCTGGACCCAGGGGCTGGCGGACTGGATCGGCTCACACCGACGCACCTTTGCCTTCCTCGGTGGTGTGCCGGAATTGGTCGTGCCCGACAATCTGCGCGCCGGGGTGAGCAAGGCCCATCGTTACGAGCCCGATACCAATCCCACCTATCAGGACATGGCCAGTCACTATGGGATTGCGGTACTGCCTACCCGGGTCCGTCGGCCACGTGACAAGGCCAAGGTCGAGGCCGGCGTCCTGGTGGTCGAGCGCTGGATCCTGGCGGCGTTACGCCGCCGCACCTTCTTCTCTCTGGCCCAATTGAATGCCGCCATCCGCGGGCTGCTGGAGAGGCTCAACACCCGGCCTTTCAAGAAACTGTCGGGCTCTCGTCGGGCACACTTTGAGGCATGGGATAAACCCGCCTTGAATCCTTTGCCGGCCGCGCCTTATGAGTATGCCGAATGGAAAAAGGCGCGCGTGCACATCGACTACCACCTGGAGGTCGGGGGTCACTATTACTCGGTACCCCATGCGCTGATCAAGAAACAACTGGATGTGCGCATCACCCAAAACATCATCGAGTGCTTTTACCGCGGCAAGCGGGTCGCCAGCCACCGGCGCTCTCATCAGAAGGGGCGTCATACGACGGTCCCGGCGCATATGCCCGAATCACACCGCCAGGCGGGTGAGTGGACACCCCAGCGGCTGTCCAGCTGGGCGGCCAAGACCGGTCCGGCGACGGAAAAACTGATCACCACCGTGCTGACTTCGCGCAGGCACCCACAGCAGGCCTATCGCAGCTGCCTGGGGATCTTGCGTCTGGGCAAGGCCTACGGCGATGTCCGCCTGGAAGCGGCTTGCCGGCGCGCGCTCATCCTGGGCAGCCACAGCTACAAGAGTATCGAATCGATCCTCAAGCATCGACTGGATGACAAACCCCTGGCCGAGCAGCAGGAGCTGGCCCTACCCGAGGACCACGACAACATCCGTGGCCCGTCTTACTACCACTGAAGGAGATACTGATGCTGACACACCCCACCCTGGACAAACTCCAGGCGCTCAAATTTACCGGCATGGCCACGGCACTGGCCGAGCAGATGCAAATGCCGGACATCGAAGAACTGTCCTTCGAAGAACGTCTCGGACTGCTGGTCGACCGCGAAGCCACAGAACGCGACAACCGGCGCCTGGGCAGTCGGCTGCGCCGGGCCAGGCTCAAACACAATGCCGCCCTGGAAGACATCGACTATCGCCATCCCAGGGGACTGGATAAATCCCTCATCCAGTCACTGGCCAGCTGCCAATGGACCAAGGAACACCTCAATATCCTGCTCACCGGACCGACCGGCGTCGGCAAGACCTGGCTGGCCTGTGCCTTGGCACAGAAAGCCTGTCGGGAAAGCTATACCGCCTTGTACCTGCGACTGCCCAGGCTCTTGCAGGACATGGCTATCGCCAAGGGTGACGGGCGCTACCCCAAGCTGCTGGCCACGCTGGCCAAGACCGATGTCTTGATCCTCGATGACTGGGGACTGGCCAAACTGACCGCAGAGCATCGGCGTGATCTGCTGGAGATCCTGGAGGACCGCCACGGTGCCCGCTCAACCCTGGTCACCAGTCAATTCCCCATCGAAAAATGGCATGACGTCATCGGCGATCCCACCCTGGCCGATGCCATCCTCGACCGCCTCGTACACAACGCTTACAAGATCAATCTCAAAGGAGCATCGATGCGCAAACGTAAAGCAAAATTGACGCAGCCAACCCAACCCGAGTAACAATACACAAACCCCGCGTCGCTACGCTCCGATGGGTGGCAGCTTTGCCCCGGTCCGGGTGGCAGCCTTCACGTGGAATGGGTGGCAGGTTTCACTGGAATACGCAGGTATCTCACGGTACTTTCAAGCTTGGTGTGGCCGAGCAAGAGTTGGACGGCCCTCAGGTTCTTGGTTCGCTTGTAGATCAACGTCGCCTTGGTCCGTCGCATGCTGTGCGTGCCATAGACCGTCGAATCGAGTCCAATGGCGGCGACCCACTGATGCACAATGCGGGCATACTGGCGCGTGGAGACATGCGGTGATTTCGCCAGGCGACTGGGGAACAGGTAGTGCTCCGGCTTCAAATTCGCCTTTTTGATCCATGCTGAGACGGCGCACCTGGTCGGCTCGGTCAACTCAAATTGCACCGGTCGTTGGGTCTTTCGCTGCACGACCATCGCCCGGGGCAGAATCTGATCGGCGTGCGTCACGTCCCGAACGCGCAGATTCACCAGATCGCAGCCGCGCAGTTTGCTGTCGATCGCCAGGTTGAACATGGCCAGGTCGCGCAGCTGGTATTCGTTTTGGAGATGGATTCGAATGGCCCAGATATCCTTTAGCTTGAGTGGTGGCTTTTGGCCGACCAGCTTGCCTTTGTTCCAGGGTTCGTGGGTTTGATTGGTTTCCATGTCAGGCTCCCTCGTAGTTGATGGGAGTCTGATTGTGTCGCCGAGGCGCGAATGGCGGCTATGTGGCGCAAATTTGGATGCGTGCAACCGGCCATGAACTGCCGTTCGCCAAGCCCCCAGCGATGGGCAGCTTCATGCGCATTGCGGACCTCGAAAAAAGCTGGCAATTTGATCGCAAAGCGACCCGAGCGGGAATTCAGCTAACGTGCTGCGACCATCCAAATTTCGGCCAAACCTGTCGGTGGAGATCCAACCCGGCAGCGACTGCAATGGATTGGTAACCGGTCGTAGGCCAGGAAATCCGATCAAACGGCGGCTTTTTGAACTCCTGACCGGCAGGCCCCGAGACATTGCAGACTAAGACTAGCCGGAATATCTCACCGCACCAGCTGTCCCCGGTAAAGGACACTGGCCCGGCTCAGCCGACCGAAGCCAGCGAGAAAAAACGACTGCGCTAATTCAGCATGGGTCAATAGCGGTCTGGATAGACCGGTCACGGTAATGTGGCGAACTCCGACCTATCGTTTCGGTCTATCATCCAGACCGCGCCCACCTCCGAAAATAGCCGTTTACTATAAAAGCGAACCGGACAGCAAACGACGTAGCCGGCTAATCAGGACCGTGGGACCGGGAGCCAGTTGTTTATGATCCACCAACAAGCCAGAGGTACACAATGAGTGACAATCCAGCCAACATCAACCGCCGCCGCGCGCTTGCTATTCTCGCCGCCGCAGTGACCGTCGTGCCGGTGAGCAGCCTGATTGGGGCGCGCCGCGCAATGGCCGCAGATCTGCCACAGGTATCCGAGAGTGATCCCATCGCGCTCGGCCTGAAATACAAACATGACGCAACCCAGGCCCCGCGCGCCGACAAGGCCGGCAAGGCCGCCGATCAACAGTTCTGCAGTAACTG
>Ga0316192_10001274_pt1 | contig 18499 bp, 14 predicted proteins | sample MerIslwburrow_MG_FD_204931 | JGI IMG/M metagenome (GOLD analysis project Ga0316192, IMG submission 204931) | Coastal sediment microbial communities from Maine, United States - Merrow Island worm burrow | ecosystem: Environmental > Aquatic > Marine > Coastal > Sediment | place: USA: Maine...
ATCATTCATGTCTGCGTGTGTCCGTGTGTGTCTGTGGTTAATTTGCAAATAGTCTTTCAGCTTTTATCTTTGAGCTTTGAGCTTCCCCGCTTCTCTTTGCGCCATGCTCTCTGCTCCATGCCCTCTACTGCATGCTCCCTGCCCCCTGCCCTACGCCCCATGCTCTATACCCCATGCTCTATGCCCATTCACTCGCAACCCCCAACTCGCAACCCCCAACCCGTACCCCGCACCCCGCTCACACCAGTCCCAAAATTTTCCACCAGACTGCGGCGACCAGGATTAAAACACTCAATAAAATCGGGGTGGCCACAGCGCCCACTTTCGTCAGATCAGATGCTTTAAAATATCGATAACTATACGCAATGGCATTTGGCGGACAGCCGATAACCAGCAGCATGGCAAAGGAGGTGGCCAAACCCAGGCATAAAGCGATTACTGTGGGATCGACTCCTTCCAACTGGGCCATGGGAATTACAATCGGCAATATTAGCGCCGCGGCGGCGACGTTGGCCATGGCATTGGTTACCAGCGCTCCAAAAACACCGACTCCGATAAAGAGGACCAGCCAGCCGCCACCCTGGACCAGGGGAAAAAAGAGATGGGCGAAATAAGAAGCCGCGCCGGAATTCCCCATGGCCAGACCCAGTGAAATACCGCCGCCAAAAATAAACAGGGCCGTACCCCATTCCAGATTTTTATGAATGTCTTCCCATTCCAAAACACCGGATAGAACCAATCCGGCCACGCCGAGCATGCCGGTGACGGAGTAATGCATACCATGAAATCCCTTGGTTAACCACAATATGAATGCCAAGCCAATTATTATCAATGTTCGTTTCTCCAAAGGACTCCACGGCGTGAGGTTTTCATCGAATTCAGGCAGTTTATATTTGGGATCCGGCCGGAAAATCAAATAGACAACGCCGACCGATACCGGTACGGTGAGCAGCGCCGCCGGCATGGCATACTTGATCCAGTCGAAAAAGGTAATTTCTATACCGGTAAATTCATACAAAAAAGCGGCCGCCACCATGCAGCGCCCGCCGCCCACCAGGGTGCCCATGCCGCCGCAGGAGCAGGCGAAGGCCAAAGAGAGCATCATAAATTTGGCCGTATTGGAATGGGGTTCGATATTCGCGGCCCGCATCATGGGAAGCATGGTCACGATTCCGATGGCACAGGCGGCGGCATCATGCATAAAGGCTGACGACAGCCCCAGGCTGATGGCGATGATAAATGTGAACTTGGTAACACTGTTGCCGGCCTTCTTGATGATAAAATAGCCCAACCGCTTGGTCAGCCCGGCCTTGTCAAGGGAAATGGCAAAAATCAGACAGCACATAATAAAGACAACCACTGGATGCATGTAAGGCGCCCAGGCATCCTTGACATCACTTATCCCCGTGATGACTAAAAAGACACCGATACAGATAGCTGTAATTTCTAACGGGATGGGTTCCGCCACAAAGAGGAAAACCAGCATTGCCAGAACAGCCAGAAACCGCTTCGCTTTCGGCGAAAGGCCATTGACGTAGTCGACCTGAAGGCCTTTCAATTTGAGCTTTTCAGCCATCTCCATCAGATATATTCCCGGTGATTTGGTAACTTCCGGACTTTTCACCTCAACGGTATATTCTCCCGCCGGATTTTTTGCAGTATCGACAGGGTTAAAGTTGTCTTTAATATGCTGAAGGAAGACATGGTTGCCATCGCCTTTTATGTTGAATTTAGTTCCTTCCGGCCTGGGTAAAAGAAGAACAACGATACCGAGGCTAAGCGCCGCTCCGAGTTGAAACCACTTTGATTTTAATAGCATATTTTTCCTTTCGTCCCACTAAGCTGTCGTCTGCTCCGGATATGCCATAAAGCCAACTTCAACATTCTATGTTCGCTATTCATTTTGCTTGCGATGCGCATATGCCGACATGATTTTTTCCAGCAATTCTTCAAGTTCACAGGGTTTGGTGAGGTAATCAAATGCGCCCAATTTGATCCCCTGTACGGCAGCTTCCGCTGAACCATGCCCGGTTAACATGATCACCGCCAGTTTGGGATCCATTATTTTTAACATTTTGAGCACTTCAATACCGTCCATGTCTTCCATTTTTAAGTCCAGAACCGCCACATCAAACTCCTGACCGCGCAGCGCCTGAATGGCCTCAGCCCCGCTAAAAGCCTTGGCAACATCAATATTCCGTCGTTTAATCCTCTTGGACAGAATGTTAACAAAATCCTTTTCATCGTCGACCAGGAGAAGTCGAATAGGGTCGGAATCTAAGTTTTTAGATGAGTTGGTCATTTTTTCTAAAATTCAAAATTTTCACGGATCCAAACCAAATGAAGGTTCTTAATGTTGTCCATTAGCGTCCGTTTGAAGCGGAATGGAGATTAAAAATGTGGTGCCCGTTCCCGCAGTACTTTCTACTTCGAGTTTTCCACCCATTTTTTCTATAACACCATAGCAGATCGAAAGCCCCAGTCCGGTTCCTTTGCCCACCGGCTTCGTTGTGAAAAAGGGATCAAATATTCGATCCAGGTTAGCTTCTGGAATTCCTGTCCCGGTATCTGATACGGCAAAAACAAGATAATTTTCTTTCTGATACGATGATATCGTCAGAGTACCACCATCTTGATCCATAGCATCAATGGCGTTGTTGATCAGATTAAAAAAGACTTGCTGCAACTCGGATGTGGAGACTCTTAAAAAAGGAAGGTTCTCCTGGAAATCGGTCCGTATTTCCACCATGCTGTATTTGGCCCGCTGGGATGAAAGCGCCACCAGTTCCTCGAGCAGTTCTTTTATATTCACATCATGGATGGTGGCGTCGGTTTTGCGGGCAAAGCTGAGTAATTTATGCGTAATTTCCTTGCAGCGTTTTCCCTGGGTTTGAATCTGTTTGATGGCCCTTTCGAATTCGACCCGATTTTCACTCTCGTCAAAGGTTATTTCTTCCATTAAATCTCCCATCCAGCCGGCTTCCTCCACCATAATGGCGACGGGATTGTTGATTTCATGAGCGATGCCGGCAGCCAATTCCCCCACCGAGGCTAGTTTGCCGGTCTCGACGACTTTTTTGCTCATCAGCTGTTTTTCTTCATCCGTTTTTGCAACTCGCTGGACTATTTGTCGGGACAGAGTAAATGCCATCATGATGATGCCCAGCAGGCCTGCGAACATCAGGACCGTGGTTATTATAAATGTTTTGCCCAGATCGGCAAAGGCATCGGCAGTTCGTTGCTGGTATACCAGCAACCAGTCTCCGTTTTTTAAAAAAGCAGCCGCATAGATGTTTTCTTGCTGACTGCTGTCCGATTTGACGGCGATACGGACCTCGCTGGGAGAGACCGAAGGTTTGGCCAAAAATTCAGTGTAAATTGTTTTGCCGGCAATAATATCAATAGAAGGTCTCGTAATCGGTGTTGTTTGCAATTCTCCCTTATTGTTCAAGATAAACGCAAAGCCGGTTTGGCCGAGGCGGATATTTTCAACCAGGGTGGTAAATCTGACAAAGTCGATCGTCGCCCGTAGGTTCCAATGACCATTTTCGCGGCTATTGCGCACTGCAATGATAAAGTGCGGTAGACCCCTGAGCCCTAAAAAGACATCACTAATAAAATATTCGCTTTGAATTGCTTTACGAAACCATTCGGCATCCGAGTAATCGGCTTTGGCTAATTTAAAAGGTCCCGCATAGGCAATTTGCACACCATCGTCATTGACAACTCCCAAATCAACGAAATCCCGGCCAAAATCCTTTTGGAGCGCTGCCAACCGCTCTTGCAGGAATGGTTCATCTTCCAGTTTGTTCAGACCGCAACTATCAGATAAAAACCGAATATCGCTGAGTTTCTCCTGTAAAAAATGGTCGATATTCTGGGCATGGCTATTAACCAGTTCACGCAGGTGGTCGTAGACTTTTTCATGATAGGCGACACGGAATTGATAATAAATCGTGCTGCTGACAAGGACCAGAGGGATGACGGAAACGATGATGATGATCAGGATGATGTTCCGGTTCAATGATCGGAAATAATGATCTGTCAATTGATTATTTTTCGCCATATTCGTACCGTCACGTTGACTAAAATCCGCGCTTTGCCAATATTTCCTTCACATGGGCTTCCCTGATTTTTTCTTCGTGATCCCGCTTTTTGCGCGTAGCCTCATTGACTTTGCCCATCAGTTGTTCCATGTCGCAGGGTTTCATCAGATAATCAAAAGCGCCGAACCGCATTCCTTCAATGGCCGACTCAACCGTGGCATGGGCGGTCAGCATGACGACTTCGGTTAGCGGGTAGGCAGTCTTCAATTTCTTGAGGGTTTCGATCCCATCCATGCCGGGCATCTTGACATCCAGGATCACAACATCCACATTATGGTGTTTATCCAGAGTTTCCAGTGCCTCCTGACCACTAAAGGCTGAAATTACATTCAGATCTCTTTTTCCCAGACGCTTGGTCATAGTTTCTACAAAAGGGGCCTCATCATCTACTAACATGACTGTGGGAGGCGTCATTTCATTTCTCCTTTTGGCCTAAACTTAAAATTGACAATCTCGTAAAAAGTCTAAATTCTGAAATGTCCCACTTATAACCTATTGAAATTATTAAGTGCGAAATCTGAAAATTGGCTCTTTTCGGACTTTTTACGAAACCATCAAAATTGACCAGCCAAGTCTTTTATAGTTCCGGTTTAGAAATTCGGAGGTTTTCTTCTTTGCCCATACATCTGAGCAAAGCCTATGCCAAAGGCGAAAGGAATGAGAAAGTGTTCTATTTCATTGAAGAAAGATTGATTCAGAGAATTGCTCGGTAAAAAAATGAAAGGTATCGGGTGCTGTGGGTGTCAGCTTTTTTTACAGCTTGTTAAAAATTAGAGATATAGATATTGCGAGTCACCAGGTTTGCGAGCTGGAAATTAGGTAATAGGTATGGGGTATGGGGTATTTTGTTTTTTTGACACAAAACCGCAAAACGTTAGATATAAGAGCCTGATTGTCCCGTCGCGGCTGGTCTGCGCACCGCTTCATTCACCAAGCAGCTTCTTTTTGCGATAACGAAAGGTGTGGTGGTTGATGTTTAAAAGCTTGGCCGCCTTGCTCTCATTGCCTTTGGCAATTTTAAGGGCTTCTTCAATATAATGCTTTTCCAATGATTGAAGCTGCGCATCAAGAATAATACCCTCCGGGGGAAGCGGGGGAAATCCAGTCTTTTCGCTAAACCTAGCCTTTTGATTGTGTTGGCTTTTTGGATCTAATCCCAGGTCCCTGGGTGCGAGTTCAGGTCCCTTTCCCGTCAGAACCGCTTTTTCTATAAGATTTTTCAACTCCCGCACATGGCCTGTCCAGTTATGAGTGATTAAGATGGTTTTGGCGTCCGAGGAAATCCCTGTAAATTTTTTGCCGAACTTGCAGCTGAATTCCTGTAAAAAATATTTAGTCAATGGGATAATGTCATCAGGGCGCTCGTTTAAGGAAGGGGCTTTCACCTTTATCACGCCCAGGCGAAAATACAGGTCTTTTCTAAACTGGCCGTTCGCTATTATCTCGTCTATATCTTTATTGGTGGCCGAAATCACACGGGTGTCGATATGCAATTTCTTGGTTCCACCGACCCGATAAAATTCACCGAGTTCCAGAAACCGCAACAGCTTGGCCTGGGCTTCCAGACTGAGGTCACCGACTTCATCCAGAAATAGGGTTCCGGCGGCGGCTTCCTCGACAAGCCCTTTCTTGCCGGCAGCCCCGGCGCCACTGAAGGCCCCCTTTTCATAGCCGAAAAGCTCACTTTCAATCAAGTCCTTGGGAATGGCAGCACAATTCACGGTGGCAAACGGGGCTTTAAAATTTGGGCTGTTATAATGAATAGCACTGGCAAGCAATTCCTTTCCGGTCCCCGTTTCACCCATGATAAGAATCGGTGTGTCAGGACTTTTAGCCACCATTCTGATAAACTCCATGACATCCTGGATGGCATTGCTTTCGGCGATAAAACAGGGCATGTGCTCTTTCAAATGCTTTTCCTGAAGCGCCCGAACCTCCTTTCTTAATCGGATGGTCTCCAAGGCATTTCCGATGGTGACTTCCAAACCATCCATATGCAGCGGCTTGACAACATAGTCATAAGCTCCCAGTTTCATGGCAGAAATGACGGTGTCGACATCTTCATAGGCTGTGATCATAATAACCAGAATATCCGGGTAAAGATCTTTGATGTGGCGCAGTGCATCGATCCCATTCATCCCCGGCAATCCAATATCGAGCAAAATCAAATCCGGTGGATCTTCTTTCAATTGCGCGATAGCCGTCTCCGCATCCGAAAAGGCCTTGATCTGGTAGTCGTCCTCAAGGGCCATGGTCACACTATCAGTGATCGTTTTCTCATCATCAACGATATAGATTGAATAGTTAATCATGGACATATCTCCACTCCTTGCTATCGGGTATTAGGTATTTTAATCAAAAATTCAGCGCCGCCCAATTCGCTGTCTGAAACAGTTAAAGATCCACCATGATCCGTAACAATTCTGTGGCTGATGCTAAGGCCGATGCCGGTACCATCCGATTTCGTGGTAAAGTAAGGATCGAATATTTTATCTTTAATATCAGGCGCTATGCCCGGGCCTGAATCTGAAACCGTAAGGATAATATCATCGCCCTCCACCGATGAGCTTACAACGATTTTCTTGCCCTCCGCCATCGTTTTCATGGCACCAGCGGCATTATTCAGTAAATTCAAGATCATCTCCTCAATCAGGGTTGCGTCGGCATTGCACGGGGGCAGATTCTCAGACAGAGCTTTTTCAAGCGCAATCCCGCTTTTGCGCATGGTGACGGCGCTGAGGTTTATGGCCTCCCTAACCGGTTTATTCAGATCTATTAAAGCCAACTTGGGTTCTCCGGGTTTGGCAAAATCCATAACCCGTCGGATAACAGATTCAATTTTATAAGAAGCCGATTGGATCTGTCCCAGGATTTGTTTTACTTTTTCCTCACTCCCCTTCTTATGATGAAGTTTTTTGAGAGTGTTTAAATAAATGTTAATCCCCGATAAGGGATTTCGTATTTCATGTGCCATACCCGCTGCCACGCGACCCAGCGAAGCCATTTTGTCTTGAATGATTAAGAGCTGTTCCAACTCCTTGGCTTTGGTCATATCAATCATATTGACGAGTATTGCTTCTTTGCCTCTATATTCGGTCAATAAAGCCCGACAGTAAACCCACTTCAAACTATTGCTGCCGCCCTCAGGGCTTTTGGGATAAAATCGAAAATCTGTCTCAAGCGTTTGAATTTCTCCCTTATCTATCCTTTGGCTTAATTGTTTAACCATTTTAATATCATCTGAATGGATTTTTTCAAAATCGGCCAGTAAATATGATCTCGGTAAAGGACCCAGAAGTCTCTCCTGTTCCTGGTTTTGATAGACCACTTGATTGTCCTGAACAATGGATATCCCGGTGAGAGAGTTTTCAACCAAATCGCGAAACCTTTTCTCACTTTCCTGCAATGCTTTTCGCGCCAGCTTTTGCTCGGTAACATCTTGATAAATTGCGACGATTTCTCCAGAGGATAGCTTATAGACATAACTTTCTCGCCAGCTGGGGGGAGTTCGATGATTTTGGTACACACCTCCGGAAAAAGACTCCGGTAAGCCGGTCTTCCAAACTCTTTGAAAGACATCAAAAATTCCAAGGTCCTTTGTTCCCGGAAAAACATTGGTAACACGCCGGCCGATTACTCTTTCTCTATTGATTTTTTCTATTTTTTCGCCACTGCGGTTAAAATCTTTTATTTCAAAATCTTCGCCATCGGCGACCGCTTCATAAACGACGACGACGCTATGCATATTTTCCATGAGTTCCCGAAATTTTTCTTCGCTCTTCCCCAAGGCATCCTCCGCCCATTTGCGCTCTATGATTCTGCCCACTCGTTCACCAATGGCAGCAAGCAACGCTCTTTCTTCCTGCAGGAAAGGGCCTTCATCGCATTCAGGTCTCTCTGCGAGATAGCCAACCACCAAGCTGCCGCTTTGAACTCCGTGGACAACGATATCACAAGTTTGCTGCCAAGCGGTTTCTTTAAAATTGGGCGTCTTAAACTCTTCTCCCTTTATATTAATTTTGGCACAGGTGATATCCGGGTACTGCCAGCCAGGCGGAATAAGATCTACGATCCCTTGAAGTATCCCATCAAAGGCAAGCTTCCGTTTCTCGACTAAGCGAGAAATCTCAAAAAGACAATTTAGCTCTTTGACACGCTCATCAAGCTCGCTCATACTCTTTAGCAGTTCTTTTTCAACTTTCTTGCGCTCGTTGACCTCCCCGTCGAGTTCATCGCGTGAGGCGGTCACGGCTCTTAATTTTTCAGTCATTTGGTCGAATGCTCTTCCAAGCTGACCGATTTCATCTTTCGCTTCGGTTCCGACTTTATGATCCAAGTTGCCGCTGCCGATTTCAGCCGTCCCTTTTTGTAAGATCTGAATCGGATCGGAAATTGATTTTGCGACTAAATGAGCTAATAGTATACCGAGTATAATAACGGCAATGACAAGTAAGAGGATGAAATTCCTCTGCGTCGCAGATGGTTCAAAAGCTTCAGAGACATCTATTTTGGAAACCATTGCCCAATTAACCAAGGGTATATTTCGCCATGCGGCAATCACTTTCTGTCCTCGATAATCGAACGAAAACCCACACCCGACATTGTCTTTAAATGCCTCTTGAAAGGGTATTGCCTGGCTTTCCCCAGTAAATGCTTTTCTCATTAGGGCTGCATTCGGATCATGCCGAAGAGGATTTAAAAACAAGGCGGTATCTTGATCTTTCCTTGCGATTATGGTTTCACCGGTTTTTCCCATTCCGGTTAAATTTTGAACAAATTCAAAAATTGAAACCATATCGATTTCGAATGCAATCACACCCAAAAATTTTCCATCAAAATTGTGGACCGGGGCCGTAACCAATATGGATAATTGATCAACTTGGGTCTTATTTTTAAAGATGTCTGAAAAATAAACGCTGGTTTTTCCTTCTTCAAAAGCTTTTTCCCATAGCTCAGGTGAAAAGTTGTCTATATTTCCTGAAGCGGAAGATCTGTTGAGGACATAGACTATACGCCCCTGAGGATTGGCAAACATAGCATTTGTATAATTATAAATCGGTTGGTACATCCGAAGCGTCCGGTCCATCTCGTCACGAATGGCTTTATCGAGGGGGCTGGAAAAGTCACCGGAAAATCCGGCAAGTATCGAGGCGTATTTCTTTATATTCGGCCTTTGTTGAGCTATTTTTATATGCTTTATTTGTTCGGCAAAAAAATCTTCGATCTTTTTGGCTTTGAAATAAGCAATGCTGTTCAACGCTTCTATCTGTGCGTTCTCCAATGCTTTCTTGGCATTAAAATATCCTAGCGTCCCAATAAAAATCATTGGGAGCATAGAACATGCAAGCAAAATGAATAATAATCTGTTTTTGATAGACATATTTAATGGTCTCAAACATCACCAATTTTATTAAATTAAAATTTAGCAGGTTAATCCATTCCAAATGCACAATGTGCAATGATCATGTGATTTAATATCGCCATGGGCTTTTCGTTGTTTTTTAGCATAAAATTTCGCAATTTTGCGAAATAATTTCTAAATTTTTCTAAATTTAGGATCAAACTAACACTGTGGCGTAAACGGAAATTAAGATAACCTTTTAATTTAAAATGACTTTTCTGAGATGCCGCCAAATGGCACGCCCCATGCTTTAATTTTTTGATGAAAAAAGGAGGAAATTATGTCCAAAGAAGTCATGAAGCAGGGTGGAGAGAAAAAAAACTCATTTATGCATAAGGTCATGGAGATTCTTCCTGACGGAGGAAATTTGAATTTGTGTCTAACCTGCGGAGCTTGCTCTGCCGGATGTCCGGCGACTGGATTGGAAGATATGGATCCCCGAAGATTTTTGCGTATGGCGGCGCTGGGTCTGGATGATGAGCTTTTGAAATCCGACTGGGTATGGATGTGCACCATGTGTCAGCGGTGCATCTATGGCTGTCCAATGAATATCGACATACCCCAGCTGGTTTACCATGCACGGGCCAGCTGGCCCAGGGAAGAGCGTCCCAAGGGCATCCTGGGATCCTGCGATATGGCCTTAAGAAATGACAGCTGCAGTGCTATGGGTGCATCACCGGAAGATTTCAGGTTCGTGGTTGAGGATGTCCTAGCGGAGTACCATGAAGCTCAACCCGAATTTGCCGATATGAAGGCGCCGATCGACAAAAAAGGCGTCGATTTCTTTTTAAACCAAAATTCCCGGGAACCGGTCACCGAACCTGATGAGATGGTGCCTTTATGGAAGATTCTGCACATCGTGGGGGCTGATTGGACCTACGGCAGCAAAGGCTGGGGGGGAGAAAATTATTGCATGTTTCTGGCCGACAATGAGGCCTGGGAACATATCGTTCGCACCACTGCCAATCAGGCGGATGATCTTGGGTGTAAGGTTTTTCTTAACACCGAGTGAGGGCACGTCACCTATTCAGTCCTGGCAGGACTGAAAAAATTCAACATCACCCATAAATTTGAGGTTAAAAACATCTATGCATACTACGCCCAGTGGATTCGGGAGGGAAAACTGAGTGTAAATTCCGACTGGAACAAGGATTTGAAAATTAAATTTACGGTCCAGGATCCCTGTCAGATTGTACGCAAAAGCTACGGAGATCCCATCGCCGAAGATTTGCGCTTTGTGGTAAAGACCGTGGTGGGGGAAGAGAATTTTATCGACATGCAGCCCAACCGGTCCAACAACTATTGCTGCGGCGGCGGTGGTGGTTTTCTGCAGTCAGGATACAAAGAGGAGCGCCTGGAATTCGGCCGGTTGAAGGACATTCAAATTCAGGCGACCGGGGCGGACTATTGTATTGCCGGTTGTCACAATTGTCACGCCCAAATTCATGAACTCAGTGAGCATTACGGCGCTGGCTATGGTGTTATCCATCTGTGGACCATTATCTGTCTGGCTCTCGGTATTCTCGGCGAAAATGAACGGGAATATTTGTTGCCGGAGCATAAGGGATTGGCTCTTTATGGCGGTTAGCAAATGGTTGAATAGTGAAAACATACCTTGATTGTATACCGTGCTTTTTCCGGCAGGCCTTGGCAGCAGCGAGAATGGCGTCTATGGATGAAACCATTCATCGACGTGTTCTGAATGCAGTAGCACTCATAATCCCGGATCTGGCGCTGGATGCCACCCCGCCTGAAATCGCCCAGCAGGTGTACCGGATTGTATCCGAAATTACAGGTAACAACGATCCGTATCTGGAAGCAAAAAGATGTGCAAATAAATCCGCTATGTCCCTCTATGCTCGCATGAAAGACATGGTAGACGATTCAAATGAAACTTTAGAAACAGCCTGCAAGTTGGCCATTGCCGGCAATGCCATCGATTTAGGCGCCCAAGCTGAATATGGCAGCATTTATTCTATAATGGAGGATAGTTTAGGATATCAACTTGATCAGGAACAATACCGCAAATTTAAAGAGAGTGTCGGACAGTCTTCTTTAATCTTATATATTGCAGACAATGCGGGCGAAATTGTTTTCGATCGTATACTCATCGAGCAGCTTCTTCAGATTAAGAAATCGAAAATCGTATTTGTGGTCAGAGCAAAGCCAATCATAAACGATGCCACATTGGAGGATGCGCTCCAAGTCGGTATAGATAAAGTGGCAACCATTATATCCAATGGATCTGACGCTCCGGCAACCATCCTTTCGCGATGTTCTTCCGAAATGCTGAGCTATTACCGGGCGGCTGATCTCATTATATCGAAAGGACAAGGGAATTATGAATCTTTGAGTGATAGCCCCGGAAATATTTTTTTCCTGTTTAAGGTAAAGTGTCCTGTTATCGCCAGAGATTCCGGATATGACCTCGACAGTCCCGTTCTGATGTCTTCGGCGACCTTAAAAAGATATTAAAATTGAAAATGCGTTTTTGACAGAACGAAAACAGGAGGTATCACATGAAAAATGAAATGCCGGGGTGTGCACGTTGCCCGATCGAACCGCAAGATCGTTTGTGTCAGAAAGAGGACGGCAAATCGCCCAAATATTGCCCAACCCTGAAAAATGAGGAAGCCATCAACAAATCGCAACTGGAATTGAAAAAGCCTGGTATCTTGGTAACTCATCAAAATGCTGAACCGCCATTGCAGTGGCTGACCTTAATCGTAATTCAAACGCGTCTCTTCATCAGTCATGGTGGGCTCGATTAGGGGCTTCCACGTCGAATTTTTCCATGTCCCAAGTTCAGTGTGCATATCAAGATACTTTTTCGGTATTGGATGGGTGCCGACAACTACCTCGACTGCGTATCGCTTTTCAAGAAAGGCTTTGAAACTATCGATATAGGGACACGGGGGATAACCAACGACCATGCCGGTAGCTAAATGAAGAACATCTACGCCATTCTTCACCATCTCTTCGCCAGCATATTCTATGTTGCCGCCGGGACAACCATCGCAAGTTGTAAATCCAACTAACTCAACTTCGACGTCCGAGTATATGCTGAAAGCCCCTTCCCTGTTCCTCATCGCTCGGAAACACTTCCCGCCCGCGCAGCGTCGGTAACGATCGCAGATAATTATTCCAATCTTTGTCTTTGAATTCATAACAACCCCTTTTAATTCTTGCTCAATTGGGATTTTATAGTTCTTCTTTTATTTGAATGAAGTGCAAGCCTTATACCAAAAATATTTTCTTCAGTAGTATATGTTAAAAATTTGTACCGATCACTGCAGCTTGAGATTCCAACATCGCAAATAACTAACCAATAAGGTCCTATTTAACCGGTATTACGGCTAAAAATCGTTGTCTCCGGTTTTTCGGTGATTCTTTAAACGCCTCGTGATTCCTATGCTCAAGTTTTAAATGGTTTTCTAAGTGTCATCTGTGGAGTTTATTGATTTCGAAAAATTTCGAAAACGACTTCGAAATTTTTCTAATTTTTCCGGTGAGCATTTATTGATTATAAGCGTTGTTGCTTGTAACAATTCGTTATTAATAGGATTATTTGATTATAAATTAGAAAATCGATGAAAAACCTTAACTCAGGAAACTTCATGCAATTAAAGGAATCTGGACAATGCCCTTGTGACGGGTGCAACCGTCTGCGACCATAAACAAATATTCAGCGCGAAAAAATATTATACATTTACACTCCCAAACTGTATGTGCTAAGCTTTTTTTAATACACTCCTTTCATATCAGACCACAGATTCAGCAGTGTCGCTATCGTACGGAAAGGGTGTTTATGTCAAATACGATAGCATAGATTTGGCCATTCCCCCCGCTATAACGGGAAGTTATCGCTGGAATTATGATCGTTCTTTAAATCACTAAATCCAAACAGAAAAATGGTCGCCGCTCGAACATCCAACAGGTATTGTCCATGGCTGTCCCGTCAATTTGGAAAATCGTCTTGATCGACGATGAAGAAGATATCCGAGAGGTAATGGCCATTGCCCTTCAGGACGCCGGTTATTCGGTTGAAACCGCAGCTGATGGTGCAACAGGGCTACAGCTCTGCGAAACCATATATCCTCAAATCGTGATTACCGATATCCGCATGCCGGGGATGGACGGACTTCAGGTGTTGGAGACCCTCAAAAAGAAACTTCCGGATATCGAAGTCATTGTGGCCACCGCTTTTGGCGAAATGGATCTGGCCATCCGTGCCCTGCAACTGGATGCCTCCGACTTTATTACCAAACCCATCAGCGACGACGCCCTTTATCTCGCCTTGAGCCGTGCCCGAGAGCGCTACACATCCCGCAAGCAAATAAAAGACTACACGGCTTTGCTGGAAAAGGAAAAGGCCGAAACCAGCCAGCAGCTCTTCAAAACCATCGCTTTTCAGAGAAACCTCATTGAAAACTCCATGGACGGCATTTTGGGATGTGATGAAACGGACCGGGTGGTTACTTACAACCAGAGCATGGAGCAGATACTTGGCTATTCAAAGGTCGAAGTGATCCATAAAATGACCTTCGACCGATTTTTTCCAGCCGAGCAGGCCACACGCTTCAAGGAAGAATTATCCGCTGAGAAATTCGGCGGTCAATACCGGCTGAATCTCTATCAGACCACCTTGCGAAATAAATCCGGCCTCGATGTGCCGGTTCAGGTATCTGCCGTCACGCTTTTCGATCAGGGTCGTGCAAACGGACTGGTCTGCTTTTTCAGGGACCTGCGCGAAATCCGCAAACTCGAGCGGGAAATGGCGGATCAGGCCCGCATCCTTCACCAGGACAAAATGATGTCTTTGGGCAGACTGGCCGCCAGTGTGGTTCACGAAATCAACAATCCCTTATCCGGAATTTTAAATTATCTGCGGCTGATGGCCCGCATAATGGGCCGGGACACCTTGACCCAGGAGCGAAAAGAAAAATTCCGGGGCTATTTGGAGCTGGTGGAAACCGAAACCAGACGGTGTTCTCAGATCGTATCCAATCTGCTCAGTTTCTCACGCAAATCTTCGCCGTCCTTTGGAGATGTTCATATCGACGAGCTGTTGCAGCGCTGCATCATACTGAGTCAGCACCGTCTGCAGTTGAGCCACATCCGCCTCGACGCAAGCATCCTGCCGGACCTGCCGACGGTGAAAGGCGATTTCAATCAGTTGCAGCAATGTGTCATCAATCTCATATTCAATGCGATCGACGCCATGGGTGATGGCGGCGATCTGAAGCTGGAAGGGAGCTATGATTCCCGCGAGGGGCGGGTGATTATCACCGTAAAGGACTCCGGGCCGGGAATTGCACCGGATGATCTCCCCCGTATTTTTGAGCCTTTTTATACGACCAAAAAAGAAGGTTATGGCGTAGGGCTCGGTCTGTCAACCGTTTACGGTATCATCCAGCACCACCATGGAACGGTGACGGTTGAAAGCACACCGGGGCAAGGAGCCGCTTTTATGTTACGGCTTCCGGTTTCCCCGGATGGGCCGGGAGATTGAGTGGGAGGTGGTGTGCATGGACTTAAGTTTTGCACCTTCAAAACATTATGAATTTATACTGTGGCGGCTCGCTATTACATGAATTCGGTTTCTAATTTGTGGGAGCGGCTTCCAGCCGCGATGCCCTGTGAGGGTTCGATGTTAACGCGATATTCGCGGCTGAAAGCCGCTCCCACTAGTATTCAAATTTCAATATTCACTCGGCACTTCTCCGGCTTGTGTATTAAAAATAAAGGAAACCCGCAACGGTGAACACTGAACCTGTGAACGATTACGAAAAGTCAATCCCGGAAATGGGAAACAGCATTTCGTGTGATCAATGGTTAACGATCCTGGACGAATTGAACATCGGTGCCTTCACCGTGAACACCCGACGGAGGGTATCCTCCATGAATTTCAGCGCTCAGGCCTTGATGGGAATAAAGGAACGCGAAGCGATCGGAAAAGATTGTCGGGAAGTGTTTGTCGGCGTTCCATGCCTGGCCAGCTGCATGTTTAAAGGGCACTGTGCCCCGATTACGGATGAACCGTTTATTGAAATTCAGGTGGAAGAAGATGAATCCCATCTGGTAACACGCATGGCAACACCCGTTTTTGGACCCGCTCACCAAATTGTCGGTTGTTTAACCATTCTCCAGGATCATTCCCCCATCGCCGACCTCATTGACCGCATCCAATATGAAGAACGAAGTTTGAAAATCATCCTCGAAAATCTCGATGTCGGCATCTTTACCGTGGACCGGGGCGGTCATATTACGTTTTTCAATTCCGAGGCTGAAAAAATTTCCGGCTATAATCGCCGTGAAGTCCTGGGTGAGCCCTGTACGGCGATATTTGAAGGACCCGCGGCCCAGGAAGTCTGTCTACTGAAAGAGACCATTGCCGACGGCACATCTCGCAGCAGCCAACAGGGGAAAATGATCATGCGAGATGGTGTGATCCTCCCAATCCGAGCCAATTATATGGTGCTTCGCAACGAAAAGGCAACGGTGGTAGGAGGCCTGGTGACTTTCCATGACCAGACGCTCGTCCATCAACTCAAACAGGCCATGCGAGATCGATACACATTTCAGGATATGATCGGCAAGGGGCCGGCCATGCAAAAAATCTTTGAAATGGTCAACGTGGTATCGGCCACCGATGCAACCATCCTGATCGAGGGCACCACGGGAACCGGCAAAGACCTGCTGGCCAAAGTGATCCATTCCATCAGCCCTCGGGCCAGTAAACCACTGGTTAAAGTCAACTGTGCGGCGATTCCGGACAATCTGCTTGAGTCGGAGATGTTCGGCTATGTCAAAGGAGCGTTTACCGGCGCAGAAAGGGACAAACCCGGCCGTTTTCAAGCGGCGGACGGCGGGACCATTTTTCTGGATGAGATCGGTGATCTGCCGCTGTCTTTGCAGGCCAAGCTATTGCGAGTCCTGGAAGATAAGGAATTCTATCGTCTGGGCAGTCACCGGACAGTCAAGGTGGATGTCCGCATAATCTCCGCCTCAAACCGCAGTCTGGAAAAACTGGTGGCAAGCGGGCTGTTCCGGGAAGACCTTTTCTACCGCCTGAACGTGTTTCGCATCCGGCTGCCTGAATTGAAAGATCGCCGCACAGATTTGCCGATTCTGATCGATCACATTTTAAGGCGCCTTTGTACTGCCAAGGATATTCGTCCACCGGGGATCTCCGAACGCGTGATGGAAATATTGCTAAACTACCATTACCCGGGTAATGTCAGGGAACTGGAGAACATTCTGGAGCACGCCTTGATCGTCAGCCAGGAAGATGCCATTCAGACAACCCATCTTCCGGAATATCTGCAACAGCGCGATGCCCATCGCAAATCTTTGACGGATGATAACGGGAGATATGCAGCCACGGCAGACAGCGGGGAACGTGATAGAATCCTTGCGATGCTTCGCCGGCACAACTGGCATCGAGTTAAGACGGCCCGCGGCCTGGGAATGGACCGCACCACCCTGTGGCGCAAGATAAAAAAATACCGTCTTGAGCCGAGGTTCTGATATAGTATCCTATATCTGGTTATCCTGAATATTGGCCCCCAAAAAAGCGTGAACTTCATTCCTCAATGGACAAATCCTATCCACCCAATGTTGCAACAAATGTTTCATAAATAGTTGCGCAACGCCCCAATAATCATTGAAAATCATTTTAAATCAGCCGATTAAATGAATTTTCCGGCAATAAATGTTGCATTTTATGCAACATCACTTGAGCACCATAAAAGTCTCATCCTTGAATTACTTCGATATAACTATCCGATTAAAAACATAAAAATGTATTGATCAACTAATTGGCATGGAATCTGCTCTAATTAATCCCGTAGGCCTGGTCCTCTGGATCAACCTACTTGACCTATTAAAAACTGATTTCAATCGAAAAAGTCCATCAGCGATAGAGTCTATGGGGGTGTTCTTGGCGCCGCAAACACAACGATTAAAAATTCTTATTATCGATGACGAATTGGATATGCGGATTTTTTTGTGCAATCTTTTGGGTACCTGCGGCTACGCCCCGATCGATGCAGGTGATCGCAAAGAGGGACTGCAGAAAGCCAGAAAAGAAAAACCGGCCTTGATTATCCTCGATGTGATGATGCCCAAAGAAGGGGGAATTCAGATGTACCGCGAACTCAAGCAGGATATGAACCTCAAGGAGGTTCCGGTCATCATGCTTTCCACCATCGATCGCAAGACATTCTTAAAATATCAAAGATTTCATCGTACCCATAAGGATTGGGACGTGCCTGATCCGGGTGCTTATCTGGAGAAGCCTCTGGAGGCCCAGGAACTTATCAATACGGTCCGCATGCTGACGAAGAACGCTGAATGCACCGAATTTTTAGATGATTAGTCTTTTTTATTCGAGTTCAAAAGCAGCGCGTTAAAGGGAGCATCCATGACGATAAATATCGGTTTTTACATCTGTCACTGCGGCATCAATATCGCCTACAAAGTTCGCGTGGCAGAGGTAGCGGCATTTGTCCGCAAGCTGCCCAATGTGGTTGTGGCCCGGGACTACAAGTTTATGTGTTCGGATCCCGGCCAGGAAATGATCGAAAACGACATTAAAGAATTCGGCTTAAACCGGGTGGTGGTGGCTTCCTGCTCGCCCAGGCTTCACGAGAAAACTTTTCAAGGCGCCTGTCAGCGTGCCGGGCTCAATCCGTATATGTTTCAGATGGCTTCGGTCCGGGAACAGGTTTCCTGGGTGACGGAAAGTGAGGAGGAGGCCACCCGCAAAGCCAAAACCCTGGCTGCCGCTGCCGTCAACCGTGTCGGTCATCATCACGAACTCCAGACCCGGGAGGTAGCGGTTCACCCGGATGTTCTCATTATTGGCGGGGGCATTGCCGGTATGCAGGCCGCTTTGGACATCGGCAATTCCGGGCATAAGGCCTATCTCGTGGAAAAGGACACCACGGTTGGCGGTCATATGCTGCAATTCGACAAGACCTTTCCCACC
>Ga0316192_10001278_pt1 | contig 18486 bp, 18 predicted proteins | sample MerIslwburrow_MG_FD_204931 | JGI IMG/M metagenome (GOLD analysis project Ga0316192, IMG submission 204931) | Coastal sediment microbial communities from Maine, United States - Merrow Island worm burrow | ecosystem: Environmental > Aquatic > Marine > Coastal > Sediment | place: USA: Maine...
GAAAAGGCAAAAATCGATGATCAAAAAAAAGTTCTTCATAGTATTATAATTAGGCTCTGCGAAATAGAAACGCAGTTGGAGCAAAAAAATGACCATTTAGATAAAAGAAAGACGGCTGTTGAAGGGAAGGAAAAAAGTCCTATGAGAATAGTATTATTTACGTCTTTGATTTTAGGTATAATTTGCATCATAAGTTCAATTCTAAAGACATGGTTCTCTACTCCATTGCCATTCGATTGGTTTTTACTTGGAACTGGAGTCATTCTTTGTGGCTTTTCGATTTTAAAAAATTTTTCGCTATCAGCGTCAGGTCTCAAAGCGGAAATCAAAGAATTTAAAGCTATGTATCAAAAGATTCAAAATCTGAAACAGCATTAGGTCAAAACCGCCTTATTATCAACATTTAATCCCTTAGCGTACATGAGCGCACCAATCGGGGTAGTACCCTATACAGGCACAGGTAGCGCAACTGGTACCATAACATTTATAAGTCCACCCACCTCCGCTGGATGCAGCGAACTGGTAAACGGAAATAGCCAGGACAAAAAATGTCAGACAGAACAATACAACAAGCGTTTTGTTTTTAATCTTCATATAATCTCCTTTAATAACTGAATTTATCTATCTGTTGCTCAGGAAAAACCCGCGCAACGTAAAACACAAGCTTATCTTTCAGTGGATTCAATGTTAAATTGATATGGTGATAGCTATTGAATTCGGTATTCCAAAAAACCTTTTTAAGTTTGCCTTTCATAGTGAGTTCGATAATTTCAAATCGGGGATAAAAAAATGAAACAAAGATACTCTCTCCCAACACAAAAAAATCAGTAAAAGAGGTTGCATATCTCTTGCTGACCTTTTTGCTGGTCTGAATTTTAGCCTTGTCAATGATTAGGGGGTAATTAATCTTAATTTTTTCAATGAGTTGACCTTTCTTGGTGTATTTTTCTATAATCCCCGGTATTGTACGTCCGATGTAAATATCCTCATTCGCATCAATAAAAATTTGAATTTTAAACATTGTGCTGCTACGTAAATACTTCGATTTTTCCCCAAAGGAGTTAATAAGTTTTCCTTCCTGGTTAAGGACATCGACAATTGTACTCTTGCCGCCCAATGTCAACGGCACCCCGTAGATCAGTCCATCCTTGTCCATAACAATTGAAAGATAGGCTCTAAAGGTTCGGAAACTTTTGATATATTTGCCGCTTTTATCCAGAAATTGAATTCTCAGGTTTCCAGTTTCAGAAACAACAATCTGATCATTCCATACAGCAATGGAAATCGGCCGAAACAGGTCTGTCGGTCCTTGTCCATTTTGACCGATATTCCTTACAAACTTCCCGGCTGAATCAAAGACTACGATCTTATGACCGGCCTGATCAACAACGTAAACCAAGCCGCTCTTATCAATAGCCAAATCGTAAGGATTTTTTATGTAAATATCTTGCTCGATCTGCTTTTCATTGGGGAAAGAAAATGATCTTTTTAATTCCTGGTTTATTTCCGGTAATGGGTACTTTTTCATTAATTCTTGTCGATGTTTTTCAATACGCTCTTTGGTGGAATCACCGGGTAGGTAGATCCCAGATAAAATCAATGCGATTAATAATAGTAAGTTTACAATTCTTTTCATTTGCTCCTCTCTTTGATAAGTTGCTCTGTGGCTGCAAAAAAGTCATTAAAACACTTGCAACCGCTAAACATGATGCTATGAATATGCCCTGACATGTCGGTTACAAAAAGGATATTATCCAATGATGAACGGTTGAATCGCCTGATCATTGAATCCCATTTTTCCAGTAACCGGCCCTCTGCAAATACAATTGGAAATTTAACCCCGGACTGAGAACGCAGCGCATTGATATCCTGATCAGCATAATGTGTATATGAAATTGCCGTTACCCTGACCGCCCCTTCGTTTTCAGAGTCGATTTTCTTCAACCGCTCTATAATAGCGCCGCCCCCGCAAGGCTCACATAGATTTACCGATAGATAAAAGAGATGTAATTTCTTCTGCTCCTGCTGGACAATCTCTCTAACCTGGCTTAACCACTCAATAGTGTTAAGGTTGGCATTGTGATCTACGAATTCAGAAATATTAAATGATTCGTTCCACAGTAGCTCGTTAAGCTTAAGTTTTGGCCCTTCCTCGTATCCTTTTGCGTTTTTGTCTGAAACAATCTTTTCCCCGGAGCCATTAAAAAGGTAGAAAGATCCGGTATTTTTAGCTGATCCGAACAGTTGCCGGTACTGCTCATAGTTTTCACTGACGACATGAACTTGATTTTTATCGATATTCAACTTTTTTAAAGCCTTATCTGAATCATCAGTAAACAATACGAATTCTAACCCCTCATCCTTAAAATCCCCGTATACCCTGCTAAACAAGGCCGTGTCCTCTGATTCCCTGGCATTTGCAAACTGAATATATAAATTCTTCCCTTTAAAATCAGTATTTTTGACAAGTTGGTCGCTTATACTTTTGGCCTGAAAGTCAGGTATTCCGCGTGAATGCCCCGCATGGGAATGGTGGCCTTTTTGGGGACTCGTTTTACTCTTTTGATAGTTGGCAATGTTGATTATGACAATTAGTACAACCATACTAATTAAAATCTTAACGCCGGTTTTTCTCATTAATCACCTCTTTTATAAGGGAGAATTTAGCCCCCTCCGATTGATCCTTTTAAAACTTTATGTTAACAAGTTATTTAACTGTCGTCAAGCCGTGGAAGCGCCCCCGGTACCATTTGTACCAGGGGCCAACCAACACCCAGCAGGAGTCAACCACCGGGCAACCTGTAAGAATTAAAACAGCAGCGGATTGTCGAATAACGCGGAGAGACACACTATTTAATTTCCGCTGCTGCTAAAAATGCAACCAATAAATCACGGCACGCGGGGACATGGGCGACGTACCCGCGCACCGCACCGGAAACATAATTTACCGGTTGAGGTAAGACTGATTTATCCCGAACCATGAAAAAGAAGACACGGGGCCACAAATTTATTGAAAAAGGGGGAATTAATGTACCCCGTGCCTTGCCAATTACAAACCAATCCGTGGGACTTAGGAGAGACACAAGAAAACAGGAGGCCTCCCGACCCACTGGCTGGGGGGCCTCCTTGCCAACATGACATGATATTACTGCGTGTTATCATCCTATCTCCTTGAATTCGGCTGCTACTACCTTTAGGGCCTTAAACTGGCCCTCCAATAATTCCCGCACTCCGTCCGGTTTCAGGGGAATAACAAAGCCGCTTGCATCCTCACCGTAAAGGTATTTGATAAAACCCTGTACCTCTGTGGAACAGGAGGCGGCCACCTCTAAAAACAGATTTCTATAATCTTTCTGATAATCAAGTCTTTCCTTGATCATGCCTAATTCGTCGCAATCTGAAAGATAGGTATCAATAAAATAGTTGCGGTAATAGATCTCGGCCGCCTGGGGGTGTTTGAGGAATTCTTTTACAAATTCGTTGATCAATTCGGCGTAAGGTTCCCCCGCTTCGGCTGCGGCATCACAATCGATCTCTACCGTGAACCGGAAAATTGCATCAAAAACCTTTTTCATGGTGCCTCGTCCTTTTCAAGGGTTTCCGTTTTTTCCTGCCACCAATCCGCTTGCGGGGTATAAAGGTCTGTCCACTCGGCTTTAGTATTCCCACAACTTTTATCTTGATACAGCTTCGTAAAAGCAATTTTTGCCCCTCTCATCGTGGGGTATGTTTGATCATATAGTAACCGGTTCCTATGTATGACAACTAATCGATATCCTTTCTTGTCTACTCTTATAAAGACGTACTGCAAATAGTAAAAGATTGAATTTTGCAGCAGTGTAATTTGAAAGTCAGGGGCCGGGTCTTCCGGTTTAGTTTCCTTTTGCTTATTCATGGCCTTGTCCCCTGGGACAGTTCATAAAAAAGGCCCCGGCAATTTTTTTGACATTCACCATTTCCTTTTACCTCCTGTTCGGTTATAATATTGGCTTAGAGTTAAGATTAACAAATAAAATAACCGTTTGTCAACAATAAAAATTGACTTCGCTGTATTGGTGACTCGACGGTCGCCGCATTGGCGACGACAGGTAAGAAAATGACAGAAATTGAAAATATCGGAAGTCGGATAAGGCTTATCAGGACTAAAAAAAACCTGACCCTGGAAAAAGTGGCAAGTTATTTTAATATGACGAAATCGGCCCTTTCTCGGTACGAGATCGGTGAAAGAACCATTGACCCTGAATTTTTAGAAGCCTTCGGAAAGAAATTTCAGGTCAACGCTAATTGGCTACTTTATAACGAACTACCTATTTTTAGAGATGCAGTCGGTTTCAAGAGAGATGTTACAGAATCCTTTTTAGAGCTATCGACTTTACTTTCAGAGCCTGGGAAAAAAGATATACCCGAATCTCTCCGGGCTTCCCTGGATAGACTGGGGGAACCCAGCGCGGAAAATTACATTACTCTGCTGGCCTACATGCACGAAAACCCGGATTTAAGAATCAAGGTGTTTCAGAATTTCTATATATTCCTAAAGCCTACAGCAGACCAGCAACTGGAGGCCGCAAAAAATCCGCTTGATTCCGGCCCCTCCCGGCCGGTTTAACTTCCAATGTTCTAAAACCTAAGTGCCTTGACCAAATTGGAAAATAAATTGATTTTTTCCGACTGCGGCCATCGGTGCCGTTGCTGATCGAGGGCACTGTTGATTTGCAAGGGGTTGTAAACTTGATATATACGCCGATACATACGACTTTAGCTATTCATAATCAATGTTTTGATGTGGGCGTATGTACGCTGATATATACAAAAGTTCAAAAGATAAAAGGGTCCGCAATCTCTTTAAAACCTTTGATGCCGCTGCTTTTCCCGCATACCCGTAGGGTTGCATACTGTATGATAGCTTTTTAAATAAATCCCGGCTCGTGGTTGCTGCAGGTGAAACAGACTTAACCGGTACCGTGAATCGGATTAAGGATAAGTCGTATTATTTGTAATATGGCCGGGTTGTTCCCCGGACCGGTGGTGCTGATCGATGGCCGGTCATGCTTCCGCTGCCAGCGGTACCGTTGGACGCAGCCGTTTTTGAAAGGTCAAAAAGTTATGTCAGTCAAAAAAAAGTAAAAGTTGTAAATCCATATCATCAAATGTTTTCATTCGCTTTGAATGAGAGTTCCAGGATTTTGTTCTAAGTTTCCAGGAAAAAATGCCGCGGCGCTTAGTTGCTGCGGTTGGATTTTTTGGGAAGTTTCGCGGATGACTTCCACTCACAATTTTTAACTTCCCTGGGCGACTTTTTAACTTCCGACCCTTCTTTCCGTTCGCAAACCCCGAAAAATTGCGGGGGGGGCTCCCCCACACCCCCCGCCGGCCCTGGCCCCCGCACCCGACCCCACAAAAGCTATCACACCAATGCAACCCCTTCGGGGTATGCTCATAAAAGGATAAAGACTCGTTATAAAACGGCTTCCGGCCTTTTACAAAAGAGTCAAAAAAGTGAAAATCCGTATATACAAAACGTATATACTCGGTCCTAAAAACTACTGAAAACAAAGCAATACTACGGATTTCTCCGTATACACAGCGGTCTATACAGGAGGACTTAAACGGGCATCGGCATTATACGCTACAGCGACACACTGTCAAGGGTTTTACGGTCGTTCCTCCCTGCAAATAAGAACCGCTGCGCTATTTTTTTCAAAAACCGCCTCCGGCATGAAAAAAATTTTTTACAGGCCCTTGACAGTGTGTCGCTTCCGCGTCTTTCTCAGTTATGCCCTTTAAGATCAAAAAAAGCTTTTTTTCTGCAGCCGGCAAGAAGGAAAAAATCATAAACCCGGTGCAGATTCTTCAAAATCCGGAAGTGTCGGACAATACATTTTGCCTTTGTCCGGAGCGTACCAGGTCAATACACAGTGCATTTTTCCAAAAGCTCAAAAAACGGTCAAATTTCAACGATCTCCATTAACCCCGAAGGTAACCCGGCGGAAACTTCATAAAATCGAAAAATTCCCGCTTTCCGGGCCAAATTAAGCCCAAAAGCCCACTACATGATCCTGTAGCTGCCTTTCCCTCTGCTGAAATAAACTTTTCCTTAAACGGGCATAACAGGGCAACGCAGCGGAAGTGAAGATCTGTCAAGGGTTTAAAAAAATATTTTCTGCCGGTACGGCTGTTTTGAAAATATTTTTTTTGCGAAGCGGTGTTTTTTGCGCGCAGCACCCTTTACAGATCGTAGCTGTAGCGTATAATGCCCGCCGCCCGTTTATGAAAATACCGGTACCATGCCGATACTGTCGAGGGTTTTTCGGCCGAAGGGCCGTTTATTTGCCCGAAGGGCGCCTTTTCCATGGGGTGGGGTGCGGGGTGGAGCGGAGCGAGGGGCCGTGGGTGCAGGGCGTTTTTTATTCAAGACTCGGTTTAAGTTTTGATAACGTTACTTTTCAACACATTTTCCGCATTTCCACATTTTTTTTTGATACTAGATCTAGTAAATACTAGATAAAGTAATTACTAGGTAAGTGTGACCGAGATGACATGGCAAGTGTGACCGAGATGACATGGCAAGTGTGACCGAGATGACATACGAAATGTTAATAACATTAATACCGTGATCGTGACCGAGATGACATACGAATAATGCTATTATAAAACACTTGACTTGTGATCGAAAATATGATAAAAATAAAATCACGCTGGAGGTGACTAAGTGGGTGTTGAAAAAATAACGTACAATATGCGAACAAAAGAGGGGGAAAGATTAAAAAAACTTAAAAAAGAAATTGTCCAGGTTGAAAAATTATTAAACAAACGCTTGTCAATCGAGCAGGAAATAGGTTGGCTTTTTCGGCCCCTGGCTTTGTGCCCGTTTCCAGCTCAAAGTTTAGGTGAAATTCTTATTATTGATAAATATGGTAACGAAAGAGTATCTCACGAAATAATATGGCGGCGGAAATCGGGAAACATAAAAGTTGAAGTCCTTGCGCACCCTGACTATGGTGTGCCTTTTGGACAGGACACACTGATCATACTATTTCTTGCAAACGAGGCTAGAAGGCAAAAGTCAAGACGAATAAAGGTTAATTTCTACCGCGATTTTATGAGAATGTTCGATATGAACGCTAATAGTGGATCAAAATACCGGCTTGTTGTTGACAGTCTAAAAAGAATCCGGCACTCTCAATATAGCTGGGAAGTTGAAGACGAAGAGCAGCCCAATAGACAAAAAGGATTGCATTACATGTATATCGATGAATACGATCTATTTTGTGACCCCAAAAACCCCGATCAAAAACCGCTATTTGACCAGTATATTTTACTGTCCGAAAGGTTCTGGCATGAAATAAACAATCACAAAATACCTTTTAATATCGACTCTGTACGCTGTCTAAAATCAAAACCGGCATACTTAAATTTTTATATTTGGATATCAACAAGGGTAGGAATGTTAAATGCAAGAAGAAAGGAGTTAGAAAAAGAGAAACTTGATTTACATGTTCCTTTTTGGGGTGATAATGGAATGGTAGAGCAACTATCCACCCGGATTAAAAGACGACCTGATTTCAGAAATAGACTCGGCAAATGGCTTGATAAGACAAAAGAGATATGGCCTCTTTGCCCTGTGGTGATAGATGGCGATGCCCTACATTTTGAAGTTTCAAGCGATATGCAAATGGACATCCAAATCGACCCAGTAATCGAAATAGGGAAAGCCGCAAAGAAAGCAATCGATAAAAAGAAAGAAAAAGAGAGGCCCTGCCCTAAGTGTGGGACTCAGATGGAGTGGAGAGAGGGCAAGGAAACAAAGAAATCAAAATACCCTGATTATTACCGGTGTAATAATTGCTCTAAAAATTATGCAGCCGATAAGATAGTAGGCAAAACCGCTGCCACTCTCAAAAGGTAAAATAGTTATGTAAAGATAAAAAACGGAAAATATATAAAACATGAATATAAAAGTATTTAAATGGTTTTAAAAAAAAATCCTGGATTTTTATCTATTTTCTTTTTTTGTGCTTCTGACCTCATGCCGGCATACCGGCCCAGGGGACAACCGGCCATTGATCCACCCACCGACTCAACTCACGAAACGGAAAAAATCGTACGCTAAGGTTTATTTGCGGTCTTCCAGTACGGCCCGCATTTCGTCGCCCGTCACTCTCATGTACTGCATAGAATAACCCGCGTTTTTATGCCCTAACTGTCTTTGTACGGCGGCCACGTTGCCGGTTTTCTCTACAATATGCCGCCCCATAGCATGGCGGGCGCTGTGGGGGGTGCGCCCCTCTACCCCGGCGGCCTTACATGCAGCATTCCAAATCCGGTTGATCATCGATGTCGATAAACTGCCCTGATCGCGGCCATTATGCGCCGCGGTTAAAAACAGGCCGGCGGATTGCCGTTTGATATTATCCAGGCCGCGCTCGTTATCGATATAATCTTGAATGACGGCCAACCCTTCCCGGCTGATATGGTAGGTGTGCTGATTGCCCCCTTTCTCCGTGGTCTTGATGGTCTGCTTTTTCCAGTCGATATCATCCAGGAGGATATTACAGACCCCGGCCCGCCTCATTCCGGTTTCAATAAAGGTGTATATGATCGCCCGGTTTCGATAGCCCCGGTATCCTTTCCGCTGCGGTCTCTCTTGGCCCCGGTAGCGGTTCCGATCTTTAGACCGCCCCCCGGCCCCCGGCAGCAGATCGCCAGCGTCAAGCAAGCGGCGGCGTTCGGATTTAGTCAAAGCGCGTTCGATCTCCAACCCGTTACCGGTTTTTGTAGTGGTAACTTTTTCCATTGGGTCACCCAAAGGAAAGGGCCGCAACTTATGTATCCATTTGGCAAAGGTCTTGAGATGGGCCATTTTGCGGCTGATGCTGCTGTCTGCATATTCCCGGCCCCCGGTCTTATCATTGATCAATGATCGCAAGTGGTCTTGAAACGCACGGGATAGGCGGGGAGTCCAGCGGGGCCGGTCATCCGTGCCCTCTTCCCGCATCATGAAGCAGAAAAAATGCACAATATCTTTGTGCTGCGCCCGTTTGGAACTATCAGCGGTGGTGACTTCGTGGGTGAGGTACTGTGTCAACCACCAGGAGACCCCATCATCCGGCCCGGTTAGTACCAGTACGCCATTTTTGCCGGTTTGATTCTTATGTGAACCGATTTGTAAGCTATTCATGCCTGCATTTTAGCAAAAAATGAGTGGGAAATCAACAAAACGGTTCACATAAGATACCTTCTGTTACACTTTTTGTGTTTGGTTACCAATTTAATTCTACAGGAGAATTAGCAATGTGCCACCGAAGACTATCCAGGCCGTTAATACAGTCATCTTTGTTTTTATAGCCTTCCGAACTATCTGCAATTATGTCTTTCTCAGGATTTGAGGCAATTATATGCCACCGATATTCTCCTTTTTTGTCAGTATAAAACTCAATGACGCCAGGCTTTGTTCTTGGTTTTTCATCCGGCTTTTTTAAATCTGAAAATTTCTTGAATTTCTTCCCTTCGATTCCTAAATCTTTGAATTTCATTTTTTATGTCGCCTCCATTGTTTTCTTGAAAAATAACATATTTTTCTGTATTTGTAAATCCTAAAAATTGTGCAATGAAGGATAACTTGTAATTACCGATGCTGTGATTTTCCACAAAACAATTTGTTTACAAATGTTTACAAATCAAATGAAGTATGCTATAACCTCTCTGGAGGCTTCAAATGAGCGACTACAAAGAGGTTTTTTTAGGTGACTTGATTATCTATTCTGAATATTCGAAGGGTAACAAAATATATTTTGACATTGAAACGTTCAAAAAATTTTATGCTGATGATATCGAGCAATCCGGGCAAAATGTTGATTATGAAAAGGTTTTTGATCTCATGTCGGCAGTCTTTAAAGAGGCTTCCGGTGGCAAGCTGCAATTGAACTCGAAAACGGAAGATTACGAGCCTATTATCTTGCGGTTGTTCCTGGAAAAGATCAAAGCGCAACAAGAGAAAGTTGACTGGTGGATTAGGGAAAGCGGACGTGGGGTCTTACCCAGTGAGAAATTTTTACCACCACCAAACAAGAAATCAAAAGGGGGTGTGTTGGGAATTCGGATACCGGATGAAGACGGCTGGGTTTTTGACGTTCTGGAAAAGGAGTCAGAAAAGATCTACGGAAAGAAAAACAAAAAATCACTATACGCCCTAACCATCCTAAAAGAAGCTCTTAAGCCCTGGCGGTCAAAATAACAATCTGATTTGTAAACATTTGTAAACGAGCGGGCTCTGGAACTCTAATAAGCATTACTTTTGCAATGCTAAAAAGATTTTTAAAAGTAATGCTTTTTTACATTACAAAGAATCCTTGTAAGCCTTTGCAATCCTTTCTTTGTTCTTCATCTTTGAAGCTAAAAAAATCATGCCCTTTATGACATTTATTTCTTTAACTTTGAACGTAGAAACGGCGTTTACATCCCTGACAATTTCATCCAATCGCCGGACATCGGCAGCGGTCAATTTATAGCTCTTAGGGTACAGCTTATTATCAGCCAAGGGGGAAGCCTTGACCGGTTCCTTTTTCTCCTTGGTTTCGGGGGTGGCGGTTTTTGATAATTTGGTCTTGATCGGTTTTTTAAGCATGATTCAATATTTCCTTAGATAGTTTTTTAAAATCTTCGGCCCCTGTAGACCTGGGGGCGTGGGTAAAGATTACCTCTTCGTACATTTGCGCTTGATTGATCGCTTCGCTTTTGCGAATGGCTGTATTAAAGAGATGGTCTTTGAATTCGTCCAGGGCTTCATTTATTAGAGCGTTGGTGGCCGTGGCCCGTCCGTCCAGCTTATTCTTTAGAATCCGGTATTGATACCCCTCTTCCTTTACCACTTCCAGCTTGTTAAATAGTTCAGCGATGCCGTCCAGGGCGAATTTAGAGTAGTCCGCCGGTATCAAGACCATATCAGCCAAAAAGATGGCGTTTTCTGTGACCGGCCCTAAATCCGGGTGACAATCAAAAAGGATAAAATCAAAATCGTCATAAATTTTTTTTAAGTGGCTCTGTAAAAGCTTATGCCGATGAAATTTGATTGCAATTTGTAACCCGATATCCTCTAACTCTTTCGAGGCCGGCATAATGTGTAGGTTTGTAACTTCCTCCTCATTGATATAGGCCGGGTAGATGGTTCGCCTAATATCGGCAGACTTACTCAAAAACAAACTGCCAACCTTTTTATCATCATCAGAAACGGGATTATAAAAAATGCTGCTGGTGTTGGCCTGGAAGTCCAGGTCTATTATCAAGACTTTCTTGCCTTCGAGTGCCAGGGCGTAGCCTAAATTAATGGTAGTTGTGGTCTTACCAACACCGCCCTTTTGGTTAATAATTGTTATGATCATCATAGCTCCTTTTTGAATTATTTCACACACATTTTAAACTATTAAAAAGCTTTTTACAAGCCATTTTCATTAAAAATTTTGCATTACTTTTGAAATGCTTTTTTAAATGCTTAAAATAATGTTTTTTTACATTACTATTTATAGGCGGCCACGCTACCAGGAAACCGGCCCGGCCCCTGGTAGTAGATTGGCAACGCACCCGGTGCGCTTCTTAGTAATCACAAATTTCTACTAAACTTCACACCCCTTGTTTTTAGCTCTAAAACCGGTTAAAATATTGTTTGACCATGTGAATACTTAGGAGGTACGCTATGCGTCTGGTATTTTCAACAAAAATTGTTATCATAATTTTATACGTCTATTTTCCTGTAGTTCCTGTATTTCTGGTTAATTTAGAGTTGACGCACTAAAAATATAGGAGGTAAGGACATGGGCAAAGTAAGAAGATTCATTTTAGGGGCTTTATTGATAGGCTTGGTATTCCCTGGCTTCTCAATGTTTGTGGGGAATACTTCGGGAAAGAGCTTTGAAGACCCACCACCAGGAACCGGCGACACAACGTCAAAGGTATCCAGCACGACGGGGGCCATAGAGGATTTGGTGATTAGGTCGGCCACGTATTTTTTAAAGGGTAAGGCTCACGTTTATGAGCTATCGGCATGGCTGGAAGCGGCGGACATTGACGGGGTAAATTTTTATGATTACCAAATGCTGGTAAACAACGCTCTGTGTGATATGCGGGCGGCCCGCTATTATTATCAAACGTTGATAAAAAAGGCCAATAAAACCCCATACAATCGGGCTGTAATTAGCCAACTGATAACCTTTGATTATAAATCGTTCTTGAAGGAATACGGGCTAAATACTGACGCTTTCGGCCAACTTACCAGCTATTTACAAGTTGGTGACGTGCGCGGGGCATATGCCCGGATGTATACCTACACCGACACCATTATTGACCACTTAGAGACGATACAAAGGGACGTGTATTATTGGCGCTTTCCCAAAGAGGCCAATATATGGAAGCTAAACCAGGAATGCGCGTCAATGCTGTTGTTTGGTCAATATATGGCGCAAGTTTTCTATAAAATACCATAATAGGCAAAAAGGAGAGGGTGCTATGGGTTTAAACAATTTCTTTCGTCTGGAAAAAGGCCGGTTTTTAGATAAGCGTAAGCTTATAGTTTTGATTCTGTTCTATCTGCTGTCTATCTATTTTATTCAATCAGGGATTGGGCAATACAAGGCAGGCCATGACGAAATAAAGCGTTTTCAGGAATTTGAAAAAACCCGGATTGATAATTTTCAATACTATGATCAATACGGTACTTACGGGTTTAGGCTTCTATATGTTCCCGGCCCATTAAGCGCCCTTTTTAGCGGGGCCGGTATTGTTACCAATAATTTAAACGCCTTTATTGATGCAGGCGAACGCATGAAAATTTATGAACCATTCAAGGGCAAAAATGCCTTTATCGGTTATACCAGCATCTTTTTGAATATGACCGGCTTTCTGCTCTTGATCGGTTCAATCTTGGCGTTGTTCTATGGCTGGGAGGCCTACAAAGACAAAGAGTTTTTGAAACTCCTGGTCAATATCATTGGCAGCCGTAAAAGGATTTTCTGGTCAATACTTTTTGTCCGGCTGGTGTTTCTGGTTGCCTGCTGTGTGATGATGGCATTAATTGCTTGGCTATTGTTTATAGTAAATGGTTTTGGCAGCTTTGCGGTCGGCAATTTCATTATTTATATCTTGGTAGCTTTTTTGATGCTGTCCTTTTTCCTCTTGGTTGGTATGGTGGCCGGTGCATTAAAAACTAAGCTGGCCGGTGTGGTGGCTATTTTTGTGGCGTGGCTGCTGTTTGTCTTTATGCTCCCGGCAGTTATGGGAAAGATCGTCTATAGCCGGTCTAAATCTCTTGTGTCAGCTTATGAAATGGACATAGATAAATTTAGGCTGTTCATGGATATTGAAAGGAAGGCCAAAGAGCAAGCCGGACAAATGAAAAGGGATAATACTAAAACAGAGATTAGGCAACAATTATATGAATACTTTTGGAATAATGAATTTAAGCAGATATTTGATCATGAGCAAGCCATGATAAACGAGATGAAGGGCGTTATTGCCTTTCATCATGACATTTCTTTAATTTTTCCTACCTCTTTTTTCCTGTCTGTTAACAATGAAATCAGCGGGCGGGGTTACAAAAACCTGATGTCTTTCTATGAATACGTCCTAAAGCACAAAAAGGGCTTTATTCAATACTACGCTGAAAAAAGTTTCTATTCCGGCGAAAAGAAAGTAAAGCCCTACTTGAAAAGCAACGGAAACACTTTCTATACTTCCAGCCTGTTACCGGATAGCTTCGGCTTTGGTCTGGCAGTTTCTATTATGTGGCTGGTGGGCTTGCTGTCTCTCTCCTGGATATATTTCAATCGCCTGCTAGATCAATCACCGGAAACCGAAAACGATCATGTGAAGGATCCAAAGCCCAAAGATATCAGGAAAAATAAAATAACGCTGGTAGTAACCCCCAACCCATGGCGACGGTGGCAACTACTATTAACACTGAAAACAGACAAAGCCGCTTTCTTACCTGTTCCCGGCCCGGATTGCCTACCCGGTGACCTCACAGCAGCAATGATCTTGTCTTTATTCTCCTTGCCGGTACCGGATGAATTACAGCCAGTGGCCGCTAAATATTGCTACCGGCTGTCTATGGATCATAAGGCCTTGATCATCCTGGAAATAATCAAGACCGTACCCGCAGACGTATTGATATTTGATGATTTCTTGGTAGTGGGGATATCGGAAGAGTTTAGAGAACTGTTTAAAAAATACCTACATGACAACCGCATAGGCCGCCGCGTTGCTTATTTCTCCAATTCCTTAGCCGCTGCGCATGTCTGCACTGATAGTATCAACTACAAAAGCGAAAGCCCTTTGCCGGTTCCCTGATTCTATGCAGTACATGAGAGTCACCGGCGACGAAATGCGGACCGTACTGGAAGACCGCAAATAAACCTTAGCGTACGATTTTTTCCTTTTCGTGAGTTGACCCCTATTCAGGGAAAGAGCGGGAGCCGCCGCCACGTGTGCGGCCCCGCCAGAGTTTCAACTTTTAATTAATTGGGCATTCAAATTCACAACACTCAAGATAGGCGATATCCCCTAAACCAAGATTATGCAGTGTCCTATTAACACATAATCCACAACAAGCTCCGGTTGTCACGGCATAATCACCCATACAAGGGTACTACCCCGATTGGAGCGCTCATGTACGCTAAGGGATTAAATCTCAATAAGACTTCTATTTAGGACATATTCGCCATACAGGATTACATTATCCCATGATATTGGGCTGATATGTTCAAGAAGGGCAAGGTCTATATCATTTTCTTTTGGACAACATTCTCGTACTACACGATATATTTCATTTGCCTGCCAGTAGACAATGGATGCCATTATAAGTGTGAGGCAACTGCACGAGTTTTTTTGTTCTTGTAAATCCCGTTGACTTATCCTTCCCCGTTTTCCAAATTTCAAATCTCGTGCCAAACTATGAAGCTGTTCCACTTTTAAAAGCCCCCTTCTTGTTCTTAATCTGAGAGACTTATCAGACATATATTGGAGGATATGTTCAGTCTTAATAGCTCTGCCTAGCTCGCGATTCCCTCTGTAAAAATGATTCTTTCCAGTGAATCCATTGAGCCTCTTCATTGCAGTTGAAGCAGTCGTATGTCCACATTCCAGTGAAGCGTAGAAGTGTCCAATCCTGTCCCATTGTTCCGTTATCCAGTTCATATTGATGGTTCTATCCTTTCGACCGACAAGTGGCGTTAATACTCCGTAGTCCTTATTATCGTCTATACGGTAGATTCGCTGCTTATTCAGACCACGGATTCGAGGCGCGAACCTTTTTCCAATCATAGCAAATGCAGCAAAATTGTTCTCAGTATATCCATGAGTGTCCACATAATGTTCCTCAATGGGGAGGTCACTCTCATTATATAAAATCCCATCAAGAACAAAAGGCGCATCACGGTCAGTACACTCGATGGGCATACTATAAAATGGGGCATAATTGTCAGCGATAAATGAGTAGAATTCAATAGCGAAGTCATTGAATTTTGGACTGTATGTTTGCTGAAGAACTTTTCTTCTCAAAGAAAACCGTTGTCCGTCACTGCTTGAAGTCCTACCCTGCCCCCATTCTTTGGTTATGTCAAGTTGGGCGATTGCATTGGCAACAGTTGCCAGTGCAGTTCGCTGTGCGTCCTCAGTGAGCATCCAATCCGAGATGTGTTTCAAACGACTATAGCTGATTCCATCAATTATTTGGGCCATCGTATACGTACCGATGTTGCATCCATGTGCAATTACAGCAGCCAATATGGCACAGATGTCATCCTCAGTTGGATCATCCCGTTGGGTTGGACTCATGAAAAACTTTGAAATTTTTAACGTATTGTCAACTTCAATAAGAAGATCTGGGAGTTTGATACTCCTCATATTGTTGGACAACCATCTTTTCAGTGCCTCAAGTTTGATTTCTGATTCCTTGTCCAGTTTCTCCCCAGGAACGGATGATAGAGACCAGCCACCTTCGTCTATCCGGGCGAAGGTATTTTCCGGTAGAGTTTTTAAAAATTGCTCATAGGCAGTGTTGATACGGTTCTTAAAATATTGGGCTACATCCCTGGGATTAGCTGGAAGTCCGTTCCGATTAAAAAATGAGTCTCGTATCACTTCCCACTCACTTTGAGGAATGAAGTAATCCTCAAAGCGGCCGAATTGTTTACTACCTTTTACTGAATAATTACCGGATTTTATCTCATCCCGAATAGCGGTGAGTAGTGCACATTCCCAGGCAGGCTTATCTATTTTGCCATCGACCAAAACTATGGGCAATGTCTTTTTTGGTACAAAATCTAAAGGAGCATTGTCTGGAATTTTACGTTTATTGATTTCATTCATACTTCGTAGCATATCTATCGCCTTGATAAGTGATGAACCTGTGACGCTTTCAGATTGCAGTTGAAGGTGTTTGAGAAGGGACGGTGAGAACTGGCGAATGTAGCTGAAACGCTCCTTGACCAGGTTAAAGACGTTACTATACTTCCCATTCAGCCAGGTGTCAACATTTGCAACCTGATTCGACAATTCATCCTTGTTGATATAATTGAAAAGCTCCAATCTAAGGGCGTTATCATCGATTGTTTCATCGAGGACAAGTTCTGCCATCATCCTAAACATTACCAAAGAATGCCTTATCTGCTTCCGTCCAGACTTGTTATTTTCATCGATATCGTTTTGAGCATGGTTATAAATTCTGTTAATGAGTTTGTCGAACATGTCTACCATAAAATCAATGGTATCCTTATAGTTTTGAGCATAAAAGCAGACAAGTGCCGAATACCTGTTCTTTGGTTCCAATTCTCTCATTTTATAAGCATCACAACGCTTTGCATATTTTGAAAGGAATCGCTGGTAATTATTACTCAACCAGGATAAATCGATTTCCAGGATACCTGACTCTTTTATCATTTCAATTTTCTCGATGAGTCTGAGCATGGCAGTCGGTGAAGGTCTTGATGGAGGTTGCTTGAGCTTATGAAAATCTGAAAATCGTTTACCTGTTGTATCAAGGATAGAATCTAATTTATCCATGAGATCAGGTGAGAGTGAATTAATTATTTTACTGAAAATGTAATTCCTTGCTGCTTTTTTCTGATTTGCAATTATTCGTTGAAGTGTATCGGATGAGGGACGAATTATCCTTTGTTCCCTCAAAAACTGTTCGGTTTTCGCCTTAAGGGCTCCCGTTTGTTCAAGGCGGCAGGCTTCCTTAAAAATAAATTTCTTTAACTTTGGGAAAATGTTTTCACCGAACTTTGAGAGCTTGAGGTATCTTCTTATGCGCTCTTGATGCTCACTGATAGTCTCTCTTCTATTAGTATATGAATCAATGTACTCTCCTGGGATTCCAATCTGGACACTTACATAATAGAGAATTTCGTCAATAATCTCAAAGGGGAGCTGGACTGGAAATCGATTCAATACCTTAACAAATGCCAATTGATACCCGAATCCGAGCTGGTTGTGTTGCCTTCGACATTGACCGACTTGGCTAAGATCATCCTGGGTGAGCTGTGCCTGGCTAACAATTTGTTCAATTGAAAATTTCAGTGGATCCATTGCTTAATAAAAACGGTCGTTTTTTTTAAATATATATTATATACCATAAACCGGTTTTTTTTAAACTAAAACTGTTTAAAAAAAATCCAGTATCTGGTATTATGTGATATTGAGAGAAATTAAAATGATTTCAGCGTATATAAGAGTGAGTACTGACCAGCAATCTATGGATAATCAGAAGTTTGAGATTCTTAAATATTCTGATAAAAAAAAAATTCAGATCGATGAGTGGATTGAAGAAACAGTCAGCGCGAAAAAAAAGCTCTGTGAAAGAAAGCTTGGAAATGTACTGAGCAAGATGAGCCAGGGCGACATTTTAATTGTAACAGAATTGTCTCGAATAGGACGAAATCTGATGGAAGTCATGAGTATCCTCCATCAATGCATGGAAAAGGATATAAAGGTCTTTACCACAAAGGAAAAATACGAGCTTGGAAACAATATAAATTCAAAAGTTTTGGCCTTTGCATTTGGGCTGTCTGCTGAAATAGAGCGCAATCTTATCTCTCAAAGAACAAAAGAAGCTTTAGCCCGGAAAAAAAGTGAGGGTGTAAAGCTTGGAAGGCCTAAAGGACGATTGTCAAAAAAAACAAAACTGACGGGAAAAGAAGAAACAATTAGGGAATTGCTGAACAAAAATATTTCTATAAGCGCAATAGCCAGAATTCTTGGTGTAAATCGACTTACTGTAAAGAATTTTATCGATACAAGAAAAATTGAAAAAACAGTCCATCCGTATTTCATGAATAGGTGAAACGAAAATAATGGTTAGAGTATTTAGTGACAAAAAAGATGAAGAATTTATTAAAAAAAAAATTCACTGGTTTCTTGATGGAGACGATATGAACAAAAAAAAATCTGAAAAAGAACCGAATCTGATTCCACCTGAAGAATTAGACAAGATGATTG
>Ga0316192_10001279_pt1 | contig 18485 bp, 19 predicted proteins | sample MerIslwburrow_MG_FD_204931 | JGI IMG/M metagenome (GOLD analysis project Ga0316192, IMG submission 204931) | Coastal sediment microbial communities from Maine, United States - Merrow Island worm burrow | ecosystem: Environmental > Aquatic > Marine > Coastal > Sediment | place: USA: Maine...
CGACGGAACGGCAGAGCCTTGTCGTGTCGCACCGCCAAAGGCGGTGGTTTACCTGGATTCAATTACCAGATAGGTACAGCATCATTTCACTAGCGCAATGGAGCATGCATGTAGGCTACGAATAATTAAGAAAAATTATTTCTATCTGTGTATCATACTGGTGGCCATGAAAGCAGGTGGCCATGAAAATTAATTAGTGGAGGTAGACTAATGATATACAACGCTGAAAACACAATAATGGCAAGGCTTGTAAAGTTCTCAACAATTCTTTTCTTTATGCTGGCCTTGTCACCTGTAGGCGCTGCAACCAACGGAATCGGTTTCAGTAATTTTACTATGCTTGATCCAGGCGGCAATTTGGTAGGTGGTGCCACTGACGTAAATGGCACGTTTGATGATACAAAAATCTGTAATTCCGAGTCATGCACAGATTTCGCCATGACCCTGGCATCCAGTCAGCCGTTCTTTGGTGTCCCATGGACTGCTCACGATATTCGGGTATTTAGTGAGGGGAGCTATACCTTTGACTCGGGTTGCACAACTGCCGAGATTCAGGCAGGCATAACAAATTGTGCTACCCCAGGTCCAACCATCGCCCTTGATGTGGGTGCGGGACAACTGGGTGCGCAGATCTTGTTTGACTATGGCAATGCTACAAACATTGATGTCGTGATCTTGTGGGACCAGGACGACTCGTTTGGTGAACCAATCTATGATGGTGGTTGTCCCGACGACAACACATGTGATGCAACTCAAACACCAACGAGATCCTGGAACCTCGTCTCAAGAGATGGTGATGGTAGTGGCTTCCGTGGATTTGCCATGGTGGATGGCCCATTCCCTGGCTTCCATGCCAACTTCAACCTTGATCTGACGCCGCAAACCTTCTCCGATGTTCCCGTTATCTATTGGGCATTCCCTCAAATCGAGACGATAGCCGCTAATGGTATAACCACTGGCTGTGGTGATGCAATCTATTGCCCCAGTAGCCCGGTTACACGCGCCCAGATGGCAGTGTTCCTGGAGCGAAGTATCAATGGTGGTGATTTTGACCCCGGGCCGGGTGTCGGAAATGTCTTCTTTGATGTGCCGGCTTCCTATTGGGCGGTAGGGTGGATTGAACAGCTCGCTGCTGACGGTATTACTACTGGCTGTGGTTTCGGAAACTATTGCCCGGAGAATCCGGTCACTCGCGAACAGATGGCCGTCTTTCTTCTAAGATCCAAGTACGGTGCAGATTATCAGCCACCCACGCCTGTCGGTGTTTTTGATGATGTCGTGCTCAGCCAATTTTTCGCTCCCTGGATCGAACAATTGGCCACAGAGGGCATTACTCTCGGCTGTGGGAATAACAACTACTGCCCCAAGGACTCTGTGACACGCGACCAGATGGCCGTGTTCCTAGTGAGGACATTTGGGTTTGAATAGCAGCGTTGCGATGAGGCTGGTCGGAATATCCAGTCGAAAACGTTAGTTTGATTCAGATGTGACTTCGGCGGCCTTCGGGTCGCCGTTTTTTTGCATGACAACAACCCGAAAGAGGTTATTGGGGGTACAGGGAGTGCTCAATACCCCTAACTCCATTGCGACGTCCTATGGTCGAGGTATGTATACGCCATGTATACGCTAGAATTCAAAAACGAGCGGGTGGCGTCAAGCACCATAGGACGGGAATGGCTTGTAACGTCGAGTAATACAAGGGGTTCTCAAAGACGTGTAAAAAACTGCAAACAACATCCAAAGTGGGCGTGAGGCCGCTTTTAATCCGATGGTCGAAGGTTCGAGCCGAGGCCGATGCAGTCGGCCGAGACAGCAGCGTCGCATTAGCGACGCTGACCCTGAAGGGGCAATGGCGCAGCCCGGGTAATCCTTCACGACCCACCATTTATAAGGGTGCTTGCCGGTCACAGAGGTCACACTTTATTCCGAGGACAGGGTGGGGAAACACTACTGCCTGATTCTAATTACCCCATGATCACCTTGGCTGGCCAGCGGGCAATCCGGCGCCGCTGATCGCCGCTGTAATGTCCCGGCTGAGCCGTTCCACGGTACGGCTTTGTGCTGCCACGATTGCCGGGTAGTCGGTGCTGCCGGCGGCTTCGGTGTAGGTCGCCTTGTTGCGTTTCATGACGGTACTGTCACTGGAGAGGATGAGTTCCCAGGCTGCTGTCAGGGTAACCGTGCCACCGGCATCGGCATCGAACCGTGTGACGTTAACAATCACCTGGTAATCCAGCACGGTTGATCGTGGCCAGGGATGGATCACGGTCCGGTCAGTGGGCAGCATGATCGACAGGTTTTCTGCAAGGGTACGGCTGAACGCCGTCTTCAGTGGCTCTGCCCAGCGGTCTGAGCCGGCATAATTTAACTCGTTGCTGCCGCTGCGGAGGACGATCTCCGGGCGGTCGAGATAGGCGGGAAAGGCCACCGGCCCGATTCCCACTGCCGGTGATGGTGTACTCACCGCGCCGGCACTTTGCTCTTCGGCGGGTGTCAGGAGATAGTGCCTGGATGGCTTTGTGACGCTGCAGCCGGTGAGCAGTGCCAGACAGAGGCCTGCTATGAAAGTGTGGAATATCGGGCGCATGGGATTTCTCCGGTTTATTGTCTGCCCCTGATCAGAGACTCGGGCTGGTTGTTGATAGTCTCGGCCAATATACGGATGGCGTAAGCGGCCGACGAAATTTCATTCAGGGCGTTATCGAGCGCAGTCAGGATCTGCTCGTCACTGAACAGCGCATCGGCCGATTGCAGCGTCGTATCGGCCTGCTCCATCGTACCGCGAACATCATCCAGTGTAATGCTGGCCTTTTGCAGGGCTGCGCGGGCATCATTCAGCGTCAGGTTGACGTTGCTGGCGACCGGCTCGACCTGCCGGTCGAGGTTGGCGACCAGCTGGTGGAACTCCTCCAGCGCCGCGTGCAGGGCCGTGATTGATTGATGCAGTTCCTCCGAATTTACCAGCCGGTCCATTCCCTCGATAGCGGCCAGGAAGTGGTCCTTGACCTTGTCCATGGGGATATCTTCCAGGACCTTGTTGATTTTCTCGATCGGCGAGGGAATGGTGGGTATTTCCTGTGGCGCCCATCGCGACTTGTTGTATTCGACCAGGTTTGCGGGTGTATTGGGTAAAAAGTCGATCTGAATAAACAGTTGCCCGGTCAGCAGGCTCTGCAACTGCAGCTGGGCGCGCAGGCCGGCCTCGACCAGCTTGTCGAGGCTGTCATCATCGCCCATCATTGACTCGCCGGTCTGGCTGCTGATGAATTTCGTGTTATCGATTTCGATAATCACAGGTATACGAATATCAGATCCCACTTCGCCGACCACCAGCTGGATGTCGGTCACGGTACCGATATTGACGCCGCGAAAGCTGACCGGGGATCCGATATTGAGGCCCTTGACCGATCCCTTGAAATAGAGGACATAGTGGGTCTTATCGGTAAGTAACAGTTTGCCGCCGCTGATTATCAGGATGCCCGCCACGATAAGCCCGATGGCACCCGCGACAAAAATGCCGATCAGTGTGGGATTGGCTTGCTTGCTCATATCTCACCTCGATTGAGAAATCGTCTGACGCCTGGGTCGGGGCTTTCGTCTCGCAGTGTCTTCGGGTTGCCGGTGGCAATCATGGTACGCGTTTCCGCGTCGAGAAAAACCGCGTTGTCGCCAATGGCGAAGATGCTGGCCAGCTCATGGGTCACGACGACGATGGTGGTGCCGAGGCTGTCGCGCAGTTCCAGTATCAGGTCGTCGAGCCGCCGCGAACTGATCGGGTCCAGCCCTGCCGAGGGCTCATCGAAAAACAGGATCTCGGGGTCAAGTGCAATCGCGCGGGCCAGTGCGGCACGTTTCTGCATGCCACCGCTGATCTCGGACGGATAGAATTCCTCAAAACCGGAGAGCCCTACCAGTGAGAGTTTCAGCGCTACGACCTCGGCGATATCGGCCGCTGCGAGGTCCGTGTATTCCCCCAGCGGCAGGGCAACATTCTCGGCCAGGGTCAGGGAGCTCCACATCGCACCGCTCTGGAAACTAATGCCGAAGCCGCGCTTGATGCGTTGCTGTTCGGCAGGTGCTGACTCCCAGTAACTGATGCCGTCAAACAGCACCTTGCCACTGGCGGGTGCCTTCAGTCCGATCATATGGCGCAACAGGGTGCTCTTGCCACAACCACTACCACCCATGATGATGAAGATGTTGCCACGCGGAATGGTGAAATTGAGGTCGCGCTGGATGACGAAATCACCGTACGCCATGGTGAGATCCTCTACGGTGATGTGGGCATCCGGGTCGGTTTTATGCAGCACGGTTGTCGCTTCCATGTCAGATTCCCAGCTCCTCAAACAGGATGGTAAGCAGCGAGGCGGCGATGACAATGAACAGGATGCCGGTCACCACGGCAGAGGTGGTGGCCTCGCCGACAGCCTGGGCACTGCGCCCGCACTGCATGCCGCGCAGGCAGCCGGCAAAGGCGATCAGCACACCGTACACCGTGCCCTTGATTACACCGACCCAGATATGCGCCCATTCCATGGAACGCACGGTTTGCTGGTAATACTCGAAGGTGCTGATATCAAACACCGTTACTGCGACGAACATCCCGGCAGTGATGCCGACGATGCCCGCGTACAGCACCAGCAGGGGCATCATCAGGACCAGGGCCAGCATGCGCGGCAGGACGAGGAAGTCGATCGGGTTGAACCCCATCGTCCTGAAAGCATCGATTTCCTCGTTCACCTGCATGGTGCCGAGCTGAGCGGCATAGGCGGCACCGGTACGCCCGGCCATGATGATGCCGGTCATGAGGGCGCCCATCTCACGCGTCATGCCAAGGCTGACCAGATTGGCGATGTAGATCTGGGCACCGAACTGTGCGAGCTGCACGGCACCCATGTACGCGACAATCAGGCCGACGAGAAAGCTGATCAGGGAGACAATCGGCAAGGCGTGCGGCCCGACGTCCTCTATGACCAGCATCAGGTCGGAGCGCCTGAACTGCGCCGTGCCACGAAACAGCCTGCCGAAACTGAGAGTGACCTCGCCCAGGAAGTGCAGCATCTCGGGGGCCGCGCGCCACATGGACAGCGATCTCAGGCCGATTCGCTCCAGCAGGGGTGGGTGTTCGCTGTGTTTGCCCGTGTCTTCCTTCGGGGGAACCGCCGTTGCCAGTTTCATCATGCGCCGTGCACCATCAGGCAGCCCGCCTGGATCGATGTCGATCTTGTGTTCGTCGGCCAGTTGGTAGACACGGGCGAGAAATGTCAGCAGACCGCTGTCCCATTGAGTGACGGCACTGCCGTCGAAGCAGATCCTGTGCAGGTCGCTGCGGGACTGCAGTTGCAGGGCGATATCGTCGGGAGCAGGGCGGCTGTCAGCTAACAGCCAGCTGCCCGCAAGTACAATACACAGGTTGTCCGGGCTGGGAAACTGGAGGTGCAGTTGTCCGGGCATGATGTCCTTTACATCAGCGGCGATAGTCTGCAATGGTTGCAGTTCCGACGCTCGGGTACAAGCCCTTGTATGACTGTAACTTGCGGAAGCGACCCGTTCGGGGTCAGGCCTGCAGCACTACAAATAGATGCTGCAGATAAAACGTTGCTGAAATTACATCAGTGTAGTGTGAGCGTTGGTCGCGATTGTATCCTCGAGTGTCACTACAGGAATGATAAGCAACTTGCCTGCAATTATTTTACTTCCCTTCAAGCGATTGACCCTGCGTATATCAGACACCGTTGTGCGGTACTGTTGCGCGATGGTGCTGAGGTTGTCGCCCAGGCGAATGCGATGGCGGATCGAATGAATGCGCTGATCCTGGGGCAACTGTGCGAGGCGCGTGCGCAATAGATCTGCTACTGAACTGGGCACGAGAAGTGTGTGTGTCCTGCCGGGTGGTGTTATTGAGAGGCCATAAGCCGGATTCAGGCGCTGCAGTACATCCAGGGGAACTCCGGACAGCCGTGCGGCGACCTTGAGTTCAAGCTGTCCCTGAATATCGACAGTATTGAAATAGCGTTTATATGAAAGCTGTGGTAGCGAAATGTTGTAGCTATGCGGGTTTTCAATAATCGTTCGCAGGGCGATCAGCTTGGGGATATAGGATCGCGTTTCTGCCGGTAGTGCGAGGTGCCAGAAATCAACAGGCTTGCCCGTATTGCGGTTGTGCCTGATGGCGCGTTGCACCCGTGCGCCGCCGCTATTGTAGGCTGCCAGGGCCAGATACCAGTCACCGTTAAAACGTTTGTGCAGCGTGTCCAGATAATCAAGCGCAGCCTCGGTCGAGGCAACGACATCGCGTCGCCCGTCATACCACCAGTCCTGATCCAAACCAAGGTAGGCAGCGGTCTCTGGCATGAACTGCCAGATTCCGGCCGCGCCGGCGGGTGAGGTGGCAAAGGGATCAAACGCGCTTTCGACAATCGGTAGCAGTGCCAGTTCGGCAGGCATGCCATCCTGCTCGAGGCGGTTGAGTATATGGAACAGGTAAGGCTCGCCGCGTTGCAAAATCTGTGTGAACAAGTGCGGGTGCTTGACGTATGCATCGATGTGGCCGCGAACCGTATCAGGGTCTACTGACGGAAGACCAAAACCAGTACGCATTCGTGCCCATAAATCTGCGACGGGTATGGAGTCGTCGTCTGGTATTTCTGACGTGCTTTCAACAACGGCAGGCGTGGTGTTAACAGGTAACGGGTATGGGCAGCAGTAATCATACATTGCTGCAGGTAACGTTTGATGAGATTGCCACTGGCCGATCTGGTCTGTCACGCTGGTATTCGATTGTATATATTTACTGGTCACTGATGCAGAGACAAGCATGGCGATACTCGGCATCCATAACCATTTTGTTTTTATTAGCAGGCTCACGATTAAGAAACTCCTGATGGCTTATCTTTATTACTTTGTCCACCATGGCTATTTAGCGTTATATCAGATGGCCTTCACAAGGACCTTCAGCGTCCAGGGTGACTGCCTTCCTTTGACTAGTATATTAGTCGCATACACGGTCCATGTGTATTGTCCGAAGGTAGGTAGAACCCATAAATAACCCTGTAATATGAGTTGTTTATCGGTATTAATGATTGCTTTCAGGTGGGTGTGATTCCGGGAGTGCGCCTGCTAGACACCGGTTGCGGGGTTTTCTTCCAGCGGTAATTCTCAATCCTGATTAGACGTTACACCAACGTCTGAACAAACTACTAAACATATGGTGCGTAACGAATCACAAATATTTATTCCGGCACTACAAAATCCGGCGGGGGCGGTGGGGGTGTCGGTGCATTCAGGTGGACGATCAAGCGCCAGCCGGTTTTATCTTTGCGGTAAATGTTGGTGCCGTAAAAGGGTGGCGGCGGTGGCCTGTCAGTTGGTTGGGCCAGGATGGTTTCCTCTACCTGGTGGATGGCTATATCATCCGTTTCAATCCAGCCCAGGTGTGCAATTGCCAGTGACACGCCATGGCCCTGTGAGAACAGGTGGGTGAATACATCCGTCACGCCCTGACGGCTCTGGATCATAGGGTGCATGGGTAATAGACAGCAGATGTCATCGGATTTCGCCCAAACGGAAAGCAGCTGCTTCAGGTTGCCTTCATCCAGTGCATCGTAAAAAGCGTCTTCAGCTTCCTGGGGGGTATTGTATGTCTGGGTCATGTCATCTGTCCGGGTTGCTTATCCAGTGGATGGTTGCACTGCCGGTGGCTGGAATCAAGTTTCTATAGGCTGTTAACAGTAAAACTTCCAGGAAACGTACTCTATGACCACCAAAGAAAAATGGAATGAGCGTTATCGTGCTGCGACAGGTGAGCGACAGGGATCCCGGGTCTTAAAAGAAAACCTGCACCTGTTGCCTGACAATGGCCGTGCGCTGGATTTGGCCTGTGGGGCAGGAGGCAACTCCATTCTGCTGGCACAACAGGGGTTGAACGTAGATGCCTGGGATATTGCTGATGTTCCCATTGCAGCGTTGCAAGATATAGCACTTAAGCGGCAGTTATCCATTCAGGCGGAAGTGCGGGATGTTGAGGCCCATCCACCAGCAGCAGAAACATTTGATGTCATTGTTGTAAGTTATTTTCTTTGTCGTGACATCATTCCTGATCTGATACAGGCACTCAAACCCGGTGGTCTTGTCTATTACCAGACCTTTATCCAGCAACATGTTTCCGATCGGGGTCCGCAACGAGTGGAATTCAGACTGGCTGGGCAGGAACTGCTGCATCTGTTTTCCGGACTGCAGGTTTTGTTTTATCGTGAAGAGGGCTGTGTTGGTAATGTTCAGAAAGGCTTTAGAGATGAGGCAATGTTTATTGGAAGGAAAACGGATTGAGGTCGGGCAATATGTTTCCGCAATTGTATCCTGATTACTCAAAGTGACTGATTCTATTCACAGACCATCGGATGCTGTATCTGTTAACGGCTTTAGTGCTTCGTTATAGCAACGCTGTAGCTAATCAAAATCAAGTATCAGTATTCGCTGTATGAAGGTCGTATACCGTGGCGATAAAGACCGTCCCATGTGCACTGAAAACACCCTGGCAGTATCTCTGTTACTGGCTGCCGGCCAGAATCAGACTTATCCTGCAGCCCCCCGTCATGCAGCCCTGTGGATAAGGATATGGCCTGCCCGGATTAGCACACTCGCCGCGGCCCATTCCATACTTGGCCAACCCTGACCGGGAAAGTGGAGGATATCTTTATGACAACTACCGGGGAGCGGACATTGATAGGTGTCGTCGTCGCATTGCTTCTTGTCTTGGCTATTTCACAAGCCATGTGGGCAAAGAAAGGTAAAGCCAATACAGATACCGGGTATAGCCTGTTAGTAGGTGATAGCTAGTGACCGAACAAACACCCTTGAAAGGATTGGCGCAGCAGTGCATATCTGTTTCCCCTGAGCGGGGAATACTCAGGCGCGAAGGTTGCGCCAGACCATAGGATACAGCGGGTGGGCATTCCCGGTCAGTCATTGAAACCAGTGCTATCTTCCCCGTTACCATTGTTACGCTGGGTCGTTTCTCATTATTGCTCAATGGCATATCGGCCGATTCTGGGAGACCCATGGCCTGTGAGCAGGCGATCAGGTGTTATCAGAAGGGAATTGATCCTGATGATCTGGTTGAAGTGTTTTACCAGCGTCTGATGAACTGTTACCTGCAGACCTATCGATTATCTGAAGGCCTGTCGATTGATCGTCGCTGCCGTGGAACCTTGTCCATCATGCCGGGTTTGCAGCCTGAACCGGAAACAGAATCACTTTACCAGGCACTTAATAACGACGTCACAACAAGCAACAGGTGGTAGAAATGGGCCACCAACTGCGCTGAATTCACCACGCGTAAGCTTACCCTGTAATTTCCTGCGTCGGTAACGCGGGTCAGTGCAGTGTGTTCATGCAGCACTTTTTGTATTTCTTGCCGCTGCCGCAGGGGCATGGGGCATTGCGGCCGATCTTGGGTTGTGTCCGTACATAGGTCTCCACCGGCCCCTGGTAGTCCATACTTTGTGGTTTCTGTTCCTGCATTTTGGCTTCCTTGAGCCAGCGTTGCTGGCGGCGCTGGATTTCCTCCGGGTTATAAAAATGCCAGGGGTTTGTAAAACGCGTCCACTCCGGTTTATCACACCGTGCAAAGGCGCGGTCGATATCGTCACGGCTGAAACTGTTGCCGAGCCAGGAACCTGGATCTTGTAGATACACCAGGTCTTCCATTAGCTGCCGGTGTCGTTCTCTGGGTTGGTCCAAAAGGGAATGGGCGGACATAATACGGAATTCCTGGTTTTGTGATGCGTCGGCGCAGAGTGCAGCAAGCCAGTCAATTGCGTCCTCCAGTCGGGCAGGCTCTCCTTCACTGGCGTCGGCAATGACACACTGAACAGCATGAGAGCGTGGGTACCAGTCCAACTCTTTGTCTTCCGCAATCTGTCGCATCGGGCTGGTGGTGTATTCTGTTTTGTTTCTGCAAAGAGCGGGCCAGTAGCCGGAAAACCAGTCGGTCAGATTGTTGTTGCGGTCGTAGGTAATGCGCCGGAATCCTTTGAGCAACGCCCGTGCCGATGCTTCACCCGGGATGAGGCCGAGGATGAAAACGGCGTGCAACAGTCCCCACCAGTCGCCATCGTTTGCTTCGGAACTCCAGTGGGTGTCGGTTTCCAGGTGTTTGTGAAGCAGTGGCACCATTTCCTCCTCCCGCTCGGCACACGTATGTACTACCTCCAGTGGGAGTCTGTCATCATTACCGATAACAAGGGCAAAGAGGGCCTGTTCGTCCATGCCGTCCAGTTGTTCTTGCGGGTAGCCAGGTAGTGAGGGGCGTTCATCGACAGGCAGGTCGAAACCATTGCCGGCATTGAACTCATCATCCAGGTCGCCATGAAAATGCTGGTGGATGGTGATGGCAAGATGAGTCACTTTCTCCGGCTGTTCCCGCAGTTCCTGATGGCCTGGCTGAATGATATTGAACTCCTGACGCACTTCTTCGTCGATCAGTGAGTGAAGCGTGACTAGCGCTATGGCCGCTTTGGCATGGAACTCGTTTTCTTCACGCCACTGTTCCTCATGAATTTCCACAGTCTTGAGATAACCGTTGATCCAGCGCTCCGGTTCACTGTTGCTGTCCTCCCGGAACAGCGCATGGAAATTATTACTGGACAGGTCCTCGGAGAGAAAACCAATAACGTCGATCACTTCATCCTGGAGTTGTTCCGGAAGCAGGCGTCCCGCTGCGATCTCCATCCACAGCTTCTCATGATCGGGGTCCGGTGTGGTGGCGAAACCGGTCAGCAGGCCGTGAATGTAGGGTGGGTCGGTTAACAGCTGATTTTCCTGCAATCGGGCGACCAATTCGTAAAAGTAATCGCTCATTGGGTTCTCTCGGAAATTATGATCATAAACAGGCCCTGACATTCAGGCACGGATTATAAAGCGAGGAGTGATTGTCGGAAAATCGTGTATAACAGAGGCAATGGTGGGTAGTCACAATTGCTTCTGGCTGTTTGGCAGGTTGATCCTGGCGAAATATGCGCGTTATGCTTCCAGTGCACGACCACAAGAATTTGACTCCCCACAAATTGGGGTCGGGTTATCTCTACATCAAGGAGAATTCCATGAAGTCAACAATAATCGCAGCAGTCATGCTGTTTTCCCTGGCCGGTCCGCTATCGGTTTTGGCCGAAGCGCCGGCGGTAACAGTAAAACCGTTCGTAGCCAAAGTGGTGCCCATCGATGCTGAATCAACCGCGCAGCAGGCGGTAGCTGAAACACCTGCAGAAGCGCAAGCAGCTGTTGGCGAATTGAGTGAACAGCAAGCAGTTGCAGAAACATTTTCTGCAGCCGCTGCGCCCACGGGCGATCCAGCAGAATCGCAACAGATGTCTGCAGAACCTGCAGTAGCAACTGCGCCGGCTACTTCAATGATTGAAGAACAGACGGCAACGGTAACACCATTGGAAGAGGTTGGCGCCGGTGCTGATGCATCCGGTACTAAGTCTCCCAGGCAACCGTGTCCGATGCAGGGCATGGGTATGAAGCGCAAGGGGATGGGGCAGGGGGGGCACGGTCCGGGTTGCAGAAAGCAGGGCTATGATCGCCGCGGCGGTGGACAGCCGGACAAGCACGAGCAGGTGGTGCGGCGTCTGGACATGATCGAGGCGCGTATAGCCAAGATCGAAGCGATGCTGGAAAGTCTGATGCAGCGCTAGCGGTCCGCAACACAAAGGCCGGATTCCGGCTTCGAATCGAGGCCGGTCTGCGGAAACACAAGCAATGCAGGGAGCAGTGCAATGACCGAACGTTTCAGGGTATTAATCCTGGGGTATGGTGAAATGGGCCATGCCATGGAGTACCTGCTCAGGGAACGTCAGCAACTGGCTATCTGGGAGAAATATCCCCGGGACAATTTTCAGTCAGTGGAGCTTGAGGAGGCTGCAGCCCGGGCGGATATCGTGTTGTTTTGCCTGCCGGTCAACCCGCACCGGGAGGTGGTTCAACGCATCGCACCACTACTCAGGAAAACCTGTCTCTGTGTGAGTATTGCCAAGGGCCTGGACGAGGCAGGACACACCGCTGCGCAAATCTTTGCCGAGGAGTTTGGATCGCAGCAGGCCTATTGCCTGTTATATGGCCCGATGATCTCCGAGGAAATCCGTGCCGGCCGTTACGCCTTCGCACAACTGGGTTGTGCGGGTATGGATTCATATAACAGGGTGCGCGCGTTATATCAGGGTACACCTCTTTATCTTGAGCATACGTCCGATATTACCGGGATCAGCTGGTCGGTCATCCTGAAAAATGTCTATGCCCTGGTGTTCGGCATGGCGGACGAGTTGCAGCTGGGCGATAACATGCGCGGTTATCTCGCGGTCGCAGCCCTGCGGGAACTGGACAGGATCGTACGTACAATGGGAGGTCAGGCGGGCAGTCCTTACCATCTGGCAGGTCTGGGTGACCTGATCACGACCGCTACCAGTGAGGATTCACATCACCATGAACTGGGACGCATGCTGGCAAGAGAAGAAGTCGGTGCTATCGAGGGGGAGGGCATCCATACACTCGCGATGGTAAGTCGTCATCGCTTGTTCAATACCAAAGACTACCCGCTCTTTCAGTTGATACATGAACTTGTCAGCTCGCCGCGGGGTGTACGTAACAGGATCGACGAATATTTACAGCAGGTTTATTCCTGATGAAGTTGCGGTGTATCGCCTTTGCATGCTTGTTGTTGCCCGGATTTTCGCCAGCAAACAATGATTATGAGCAGCAGCATGCAATGGCGGTTGGCGCATGCGAGGCCATCAACGCAAGGGAATATCAGACCGGCCTGGCCTTGAACCCGGATGGTTATCGTTCCTATTACCTGCGATCGCAGTGCTACCAGAAGGCCGCCATCAGGTTTCGCGATAGCAAGCTGTGTGCAAAGGTCAGGCAACGACGCGCCCTGTTTTCATCCAGCTGGGGTTATTCGGAATCGAATTGCAAAAAACGTGTCGAGAAAGAGATTGCCAAAGACCGCGACGCTATTGAGCAGATGAAAAGAGACTATCAGCAGGGCCATGTGCAGTTGTCCGATTTTCGCATCGAACGCAATGGTAACGGACGCGATTTTGATATTATTCCTGATTTTTCAGGTACCGGCGCACACGGCTACATGCTGGTATTTGAAATCATTCCGGATGGCACCGGCTTATCACCCGTGCTGCTCGATGCTTCCGGTTTCTATCTGGAGGGTAATACCAGCAACATTCGCATCTATGTCCCGCAACAGGAGTTACGCGAGCGCTTCCCGGGGTTTGCCGTGAATGAATCCTGGCAGGTGCGTGCAACCCTGATATACAGCATAGGCACCGGCTCGTACAACGGAAAATGGAGCGATGCCTTCATAGAGAGCCGTTTCCCGGTAATCGCCCGGACGCAAACGCTGGTGAAGGAAATACGTTTTTGAGAATATGGAAAAAAAGACAACACCTGTTTTTAATTTCAGGGACGTTCTGATTAAGCCAGTTTTTCGTCATTCCCGCGAAGGCGGGAATCCATAACGCGCTGAAAATAAACCACTGGATTCCGGGTCTCCGCTACGCTCCGCCCGGAATGACGAATTATCACGGGCTTCCTTTAGTGCGGTTGTCGAAGGTCCTCCATCGACATCTGGATAGCCACAAGTTACGCCGCTTTGCAGGGTAACTTGTGGCCGCCAGTGCGGGTCAGTCTAGTTGTAAAAAAGCACAGCCAGGCTACTGTGGTATGCGCCCGGAATGTAACGGACGTTCTCGTGACGCTGTTGGTCCCGGTAGTGATGCCTGACACCGGAGTAATGCCTGTGCTGACCTTTCGCCCGCTTGTTATGGTGCTTCCCGTGCTTGTGGCCGTGTTTGTCGTTCGTACGGCAGCTGTCACGGTGGCCATGCGTCTTGTGATAGACGTAGTCATGGTGGTCGCTGCGGCGATCAACCCTGTCATCATGTTTGCCACGATCCTGCTGGTAATGACCACGCCAGCCACGGTTGTCATCATCAGCACTCACCGCCAGCGGTGCACACACCAGACCCATTGACAGCAAGGCAATCAGGGGCAGCTTGATACATGTCGGTTTCAGTTTCATGTTTCATTCTCCATCGGGTTAGTCAATACAATCGGGGTTATCCCGATGACTGCATCATAGAACCGGGCAGGTGAACGGGAGCTGAATAGAGAAAGGCTGGCCGGGAAATAGTGTAAGGGCATGATACGGCCCGGTAGGGTGACCGGGCCGTGTTTGCAGTGGCTCAGTAAGCGGGTGCGTCCGCTTCATAGGTCAGGCCGAGCCTGCCGGCCTGCTCGCGAACGGCGCTGTAGATCTTGTCATCCAGGGAATCCCTGGCGCCACCGGCTTCTTCCAGCTTCTTCTCCAGGTAGGTCGAGCGCTGTTCCGTCAGCTCATTAATCTGGCGCTGGAGTTCGTCACGGCGTTCGGCCGTCTCGCTGATAATGACCGCCTGTTCTTCCGGCGCCATGGCCTGCAGTGGCTCCGGCAACTGGTCCTTGTCGATACTGGATAGATCGACGCGGCCGCTGCTCACTTCATCGACCAGTTCTCCCTCACCGAGAAAGTTGGCGGCGCCGCTCTTCGAAGCATTGAAGGCCGCCCGCCGGGCCCGGGACTCTACCGATGAGGCCGCATGCAGCTTGTCGGACGCTTTTATCTTGCGGCGTTGTTTTTCCTTGTCCTCCTCGCTGCCGTAGTACAAGCGGGTGTCATCCAGCTTTTCAGACAGGCTGGCGATTTTCTCGTCAAAGGGTGTGGCGATTGCCACGGCGCTGCCGGCCTGTTCCACCTGGAAATAATGACCCTCACCGAGTCGGGCAATCTGCTGCCAGGCGGGAGTGGTAGTGCCCATCTGGCCGCACTGGATGGTATTGATGACAATACCTTTGTCTTTGGCTGCACTGAGTGTCACCGGGTATTTGATGTCGTCCTGGTAATCCATGTGCGGCGGGGCATCACCGACCAGGAACACCGCCTTGTAGGTGCCACTATCCTGGCTCCAGGAGAGCTTGTGGACAGCGTCATAGAGCGCCTGGTTGACGCTTTCCGGCCCATCACCGCCGCCGTCGGCCTGAAAATCCATCAGCGTGGCGTACATGGAATCCAGATCACTGGACAGGTCTACCACGCGGGTGACATAGGCGTCACCCCGGTCGCGGTAGGCGACCAGTCCCATCCTGATCTCGGGTGCGGATTGCGCCGAGGCCATGGTGGTGGCGATGGACCAGATCTTTTCCTTGGCGGCATGGATCAGCCCCCCAATACTGCCAGTGGTATCCAGTACGAACACCACATCAATGCGCGACTGGTCATTGACGCCTGCATTGATAACAGGCGGGTCAGTGGACGGCAGGACGACCGGGGTAATTCCCCCGACGCTCTGGTAGGCGGGGAAGAATGCAACCGTGGTTGCGGTAAAGGCAAACAATGCCAGTGCTATGAGTTTCGATTTCATTTGAGTAGCTCCTTCAAGGTTCAATGGTTGGATGAGAGTTTGCGTACCGCGGTCTCTGCGACGCGGTAGGCGTGTTGAAAGCGGTCCTCGCGCTCGTCACTGACATGGCCGCTGCCCTGTTTGCGATGGACACTTTTCGGGATGAGAACAAACAGCGCCTGCACCAGGAAAAAGCACCAGATACCAAGAAACACGCTGCCTGTGCGGGTGACGGCCCAGATGGCTGCAGCCAGGCTCAGGCCATTCAGTCCCAGGTCGGCGAGCGCAGACAACGCACTGGAATAGAAGTACAGCGAACGGATCAGCCAGAGGGTGCCGAGGTGTGCGAACACGTACAGCAGCAGGGGCGGGTGCGTGAACCAGAGTACGCCGGCGATCACTGCCCAGGCCGCGATGGCCGTGATGCGGCCAACACGTTCGGGGCTGCGGCTTAGCAGATAGACAACGTAGGCGAGACCGATGCCGGCGATCAGCAGGCGCAGCACCGGGACGCCGGGAAACAGCACCCCCATGGCGGTATACAACATACTGCCAACAAGGCTCGCGGCAAGCGCAACGCCGACGCCTTCAAGAAAGGTAGGCTGTTTCATGACCGTCTCCTGTGCTGTTTTTCCCGCAGAAAGGCCACTTCCACGTCCTGATCACGTACCGCGATGTCCGGGAGGTTGCAGTTGTCTGCGGGTCGGGCGCGGGCGTTTTCCTCGGCCAGCAGTTCGGCCTTCTGGCGCATGCTTTCCAGTCGCGCCCGGTTTTCCCTGAGCCGTGTGTCGAGATCATCAAGCGCTTCCTGCAGCGCCTGACGTTTACGGGACAGGTTTTTGCAAAACCGTTGCGTCTCCAGCTTGCGCTTGATGCAGGCGCGGGCCAGGTCGTCATTCCCGGAGTCAAAACAGACGTCGAGTTGTTCCTCGATCTCATGCAGTGTCTGTTCGAGATCGGTTTCGCGGGCAGTGAGCTGCCCCTGTTCCTGCTGCAGAATCCTGCTGCGCTGCTCATCGCTGGCCAGATCCTCCTCCATCTCGCGAACTGCCTGCCGCAGCAGCACCTCGGGTTCCTCGATGCGGTCGAGTACGGCATGGAAATCGGCCTGGAACAGCCGCGAGACGCGTGTGATAAGTGCCATGGTTGTTACCTCCTGTGGATTGATTTCTGGATGGTGAGTTCAGTCTAGGCAGGAGGGCGGGGTACTTGTAGACAGGCTTTGGTAAAACCTGTGGCGCTGGATTTACAAAAGATTTACATGCCGGGGAAGGAGTGAGCTGGTAGTCTTTCAAACAGGAATTCCCGAACCGGTAAACAGTGTGCGATGTCATTGCTGTTCAAAAACTCCCTCCCCCTCCGGGGGAGGGTTGGGGAGCGGGGGTAAAAATAAAGCTGACGGCACGGTTTTTATGCCCCCTCTCCCTGGCCCTCTCCCTGAGGGAGAGGGGATGCCCTGTTTGCTTTGTGGTGACAGCCGCGAGCTTTTTTATTCATGACGCGACAGACAACTCGGTGATTGTTTATGGGGCAACTGTGGCAAGAGATACTTATTCATTAACTACCAGACCAGGGCTGGCCGGGACAAACAAGGCATGCAACGCAAGATCCGACTCCTGATTGTTGAAGATGAAGAGGCCATCCGTACCGGGCTGATGGATGTGTTTGTCTATCATGGTTACGATGTGGACTTCGCTGCCAACGGACGGCAGGGCCTGGACAAGGCACTGAGCGGTCGCTTCGACCTGATCCTGCTGGACGTCATGTTGCCGGGCATGGACGGTTTTGAGATATGCAACCGCATTCGCGCGCAGGATCGCGACCAGCCGGTCATCATGCTGACGGCCAAGGGCACGGACGAGGACATCATCCAGGGTTTGTCGCTGGGCGCTGATGATTACGTGGCCAAGCCGTTCTCGGTTGCCCAGCTGGTGCTGCGCGTGCAGGCCGTGCTGCGCCGCTCACGCATCGGCGCTGAACGTGATGCCACGATCAGGCTGGGTGAAGATGTCGAGATCGATTGCCGTAATCTCCTTGGCCAACGCAATAACGAGGCGCTGTCATTTACGCGCCGCGAGGTGGAGCTGCTGCAGTACCTGCAGAGGAATTCGGAGCGTCCGGTACCTCGCGACGAATTGCTGGCGAAGGTCTGGGGTTATGCCAGGAATCTCGATATTGAAACCCGCACCGTCGATATTCATATTGCGAAACTGCGGCGCAAGATCGAACCGGACCCGGCGCAACCGCGTTACCTTGTCACGGTGCGCGGCGCGGGTTATCGCCTGGTAGTGGAATGAACTGAATCGGCATATTGAATGCTTATGTTGCGCAATTCACTCACAGGACTGGACCGAAAAAGACTGCGGCTGTGGCTGGCGGTGTTTTTCCTTGCGCTGGCGATTCCGACCGGGATTCTCGTCTACCAGGCATACAGCCAGTTGAAGTGGGAAGTGTTTCACCAGTACCGGGTACTGGCCGGGGAACTGGCCGAGCGCATTGATAGCCGTATCGTGCAGCTGATCAATGCCGAGGAGGCGCGCTCGTTTGCCGATTATGCCTTCCTCACGGTTGCGGGTGATCCGGCAGCTAATTTTCTGCAGCGCTCGCCGTTGTCGGCGTATCCGCCGCGGTCATCCATTCCCGGACTGGTCGGTTATTTCCAGGTCGACAGCGATGGTGCATTTACGACACCGCTGGTGCCGCCGGCGGGGACAGTGGCCTCGAGCTACGGTCTTTCTGCAACGGAACTGGATCAACGGCTGGCCCTGCAGCAGCGCATCGAGCAGATCCTTGGCCGCAACCGGCTGGTGCAGGAGCGCGAGACAGGCAGGGCGGTAGCCACGGCTGCACTGCAGGAAAAGGCAGCGCGCCGCGACCAGCTGGAAGGTGCGGTTGCCCCTGTGGTCAGCGGTGACAGGGACGCGATGGAGCAGCAGGTCCTGGATGATAGTGCCGTCCCCCTGGACGAGGAAATGGCGGGGCAAGCCGCCTTCGACCGGCTCAATACGGCTGCCACCCCCCGGGAGAAGGAGAAGA
>Ga0316192_10001280_pt1 | contig 18457 bp, 16 predicted proteins | sample MerIslwburrow_MG_FD_204931 | JGI IMG/M metagenome (GOLD analysis project Ga0316192, IMG submission 204931) | Coastal sediment microbial communities from Maine, United States - Merrow Island worm burrow | ecosystem: Environmental > Aquatic > Marine > Coastal > Sediment | place: USA: Maine...
CCAGATGATGCAGGACAATTATCGCATCGAAGAGGTACAGCCGGTGGATATGTTCCCCCATACCTATCATGTGGAGGCGGTGGCGAGACTGGCTAAACTCTAAAAAAATAAGGTCATTGAAAAAAAGGAGGAGCAGTATAATGTTCAAACGAATCCTGGTAGCATTGAAGTTCGGTCCCGCCAGCATGTTTGCACTTGAGAAAAGTTTGGAGTTGGCCCGCCAAAATGACGCCGAACTCCATATCTTCCACGCCCTGGATTATCTGTTGCAGGAAACCGTCGAAAACAATCCAAAACTGGTTAAACTCAGGGAAGAAACAGAACGCCGCTACAAAACGGAAATTGAACCGATATTGGGAAACCATGAAAATATATGGTTCAAATACCGGCCTGCCGATCCTGCCTTGGAAGCGTGCAAGCTGGCCCGTGATATCCGAGCGGAGCTCCTGGTTTTGGGCTGTCATTCGCACAAAGAAAAAATGTGTATGGGCCGGATCGATTATGTGGGCATGACCATTCTTGAGAATGCACCTTGTCCGGTGATGCTGGTGCCGCTGTGCGATTGAATCGTAATTAAGTTCATTGGATGGAACCGACTAAAACGGCCAGAAATTATTATCATACCAGACCTCTTCGGTCAGCTCTTTATCAATTTCAGCAAGAAAATTCAAATGCTGCCGTTCCCATTCGGCCAGCCATTTGTAGAGTGCTTTTTCATTCGGATCCGCCGCATCGGATGCCCTATCCGAATATAGCTGTATCGCGTTTTTCTCCATCGCTATCGCCGCTGAAATCGCTGCGGCTTCATAATCGGCGGCAGATATTTCTTCTTTTAATTCTTTCGTCAGAACTTTGGCAGAAATGCTGTTTTCATGATTTTCCTGGTATTCCCCCGGAATAAATCTTTCGTTTTGCCGGTAGGCTTTAAATTGTTCCGCCAGGATGTCGACATGTTTGACCTCCTCATCCGCCATCAGTTCAAAAAACGCTTTAACAGCTTTGCCGGATGCTTGTCGCGCAATTTTTGAATAGAAGGCTTGTCCCCTTTTTTCCAGCAATATGGCACTTTTTAAAATTTCAATCGATTTATCCTCGCTCATGTTTTACCTCCTCAACCCATATCTGATAATCTATTCCATCAACAAAACCATGATGATCGCCATCCGGGCATGACCATTTCGTAAATTAGAAATGAATGGAAAGATGGCTGGGGACAAGCCATCAGCTTTCCCCAAATTCGTTGTCGCTACCGATGACGCCTTCTACGGAACGGTAGAACACCAACTCCCACTCCCATTTCACTGTATCGTGGCGGATGATATAGGTAGCGTCATCATCGCCAATAACTTTAAAATAGCGATGATCCGTTGCCAGCCATCGATCCAGTACCTTTATTACCTCGATTTTATAGGTGGCCATTCGGATGCGGCGGGGGGTTTCTTCACCGCGGTATCCGGCATAGCAATCTACTTGAATTTGCATTCTAAAATCCCAAATTATGACCAATGACGCCATTGGAACCAAAACGGGATGACGTTGTAGAAGCGGATTCAGCATTTTTTCATAGCCCTGGGTCGATCCCGAATCGGTACTCATATCAAATATTACCGTTTGAATTCAAGCGCTAAGTGTAATAGGGTTCGATTTGTGTCAAAACATTCCTTATCGATAAGAGATTTCAGTTACCTCATCGGTCTGACTGCAATTTTCTTTTTGCAATATCCCGTGCTGGCGCAACCGTTGGTATTGCAAAATGATGATATGATGGTTGCCTATGAGCCGTCACTGGAGGGCGCTGCCGGCGAAGTTCTTCGCCTTTATCCGGAACTTAAGCAAGAATTGGAAAAAATTTTTGTCTGGCGTTTAGATATCAGGCCCCAGGTGCTACTGATTAAGGATACCCGCACCTTCCGAAAATTATCCCGCAACGAATTCTTTGTCGCGTTTGCGGTTCCTGAAAAAGATTTGATCGTCATTGATTATTCCAGGATGAATCGGCACCCCTTTTCCCTGCGTATCACCTTTAAGCATGAATTGTGTCATCTTTTGCTGCATCGCCATATCAGCAATCACCGCCTTGCGAGATGGTTTGAAGAGGGCATTTGTCAGTGGGCCAGTGATGGAATTGGGGAAATATTCATAGACAGAAGCGGGTCAGGACTTAATGCGGCCATTTTGGCCGATCGTTTGCTGCATCTCAGACAACTGACAGTGAAATTCCCCCGGGACAAAGCATCCCTGATGCTCGCCTATGAACAAAGTAAGAGTGTGGTCAATTACATTGACAGACAGCACGGAAAAACCGCAATTCTGGATTTGTTGGGCCATCTGAGAAATGATGAGTCCATGGAAGCTGCTGCCATCAAAAGCCTTGGCATTTCCATCGAAGAACTGGAAAATGATTGGCTGGCCCATCTTGAAAGCACCCCCCGCTGGCTGGTTTATCTTGCCGACAATCTTTATGGCATCCTATTTTTCCTGGCTGCGCTTTTGACGATTTTGGGATTTGTCAGGCGGATGATGCGGCGGAAGTTGTGGGAAAATGAGGAAGTCAATGACGAGTGAAGAATAACGAATAATGGATGGTGGAATCCTTTGGAAGGAAGACTGACGACTGATTCGCCGCCGACTCATGTTAATACCAATACATTAAGGAGACAGAGCGAAGTGATTTCATCTTCGACAATCGTCCTTATTCATTCGATCCACCTCGAGCGCTTTTTGCGATGACCGTAAAGGCCAATAAATAGGTCAACACCGCGACGGCCGCGATGAGAGGAATGCCGAAGCTGATTGCGACTTGGGCGGCAATAACAGAGCTCAACACCGAAGCACAGCCGTTTACCGACCAGGCATATGCTCTTTGAACCGGGCTGTTCAAAATTTGGCGCATGCCAAGCGGGAAGGGCAGTCCCATCAAAAAGCCAACGGGAAGCAAAAAAAGAATGGCAATGACGTACCGCAGGGTCACGAAAAGCTTCAGGATATGAGCAGCCGATAGCTCAAAGGTTACAACCGTCAGGATCAGCGTACCGATCAGCGCTGCCATTGCGAATTTGATATCCCGATCGTTTTTGTTTTGTACCCATAACCCACCTAAACTTGAAAAAATCAATATTGCTGAAACCACCACGGTAAAACTGATAACAGGATCACCCACTAGGAGAATGAACGATTTGATAAAATAAAGCTCAACAAACATAAAACCAGCGCCTACTCCCAAAAAATAGACGATCTGAGAAAAATTCGGTTTCGGTGACCCGCGCGTGATCAGAAACAGGGGGATGATGAGTAGACAAATCGCGACGATGAGGGCCTCGACAAAGATCACCGAAATCACGATTTCACCGGACATGAGCAGGACGTAAAAGCGACTTCCAAGGCTTTTGTATAAAGATATTACCTTCGGCCACTTTAAGAATCTGGCAGGAAAAGGCCGCTTGTCGGACTGTGGCGCAACATCAAGCAGATACATCCGGAAGAAATCGTCTTGCCGGCCGGATTGGTAAGCCGCTGCCAGCTGGTTGATTTTTTGAAAGTGAAAGGGCGCATCGAATACGTTAAATCGATTTGCCATATCCCGCTGCATCCCATCCATAAATACCGGGTCGAAGTTATTCTGCCGACAAAATTCGATAATACGCTGAATATTCACTTGAGATTTTGAAACAAGCAGGGTAAAGGTGTCGAAATTGCGAAGAAGTGCCAGGTGCTCACCAGGCCTTTCGACAGCGTTCTTTTTTAGGGCCTCGTAAGCGGTGCCCCAGAGGCGTAGGGAATCAGACGGCGGCAATAGAAGTTTGCGGGAAATGATGACAACTCCGCTTGCTGTCAGATGGTTCCAATATTCGCCAAATGCTTCCAGGGTGAACAGATGATCCTGATTTAGGGCAGCAGCACCCGGCATGGAAGCTCCCCAGTTTTCTACCTGAATGATATCGTAGAACTCACGGTTTTGTGCCAGAAAGACCCGGGGGCTTTCGGTGATGACCGGCATCCGGTAATGACGCCGCAAAATATTCGCCAGATCAGGGCGTTGCTCGATGATTGTTATGAGGGCCGCACCGGAGGCAACGGCAGAGGCAATCGCCGAACCGCCCCCGGATTCGATCAGCAACACATTTTCAGGCGCTTGCGTCAGAAAATAGCCTGAATAAGAAAGCATGGCGGTGGCAAAACGGCTATCGTCCTTTCCTTTGAGTTCATACAGCACAAATGGGTTGTCAGCATCCGAGTAGACGGCATGCTGGTCGGGCAAGGTTTCCGTGTACTTGAGACTTAAGCCGGGCGCAAATCGGATATAAGGTGTCCTGACGTGTTCAGTTTTGCCCCGGATGCCGGTTTTTGATTCGACGATCCGGGTTTTGGGAAATTGTAGAACCTGGGAAAGCGCTTTGAAAGGGGAAGGCTTTACTTGAATCAAAGCATTACCCGCCTGGGACAATAAAAATATTGAAAAGCAGAGGCATCCCAGCCAGCCTGCGATTACAACTGTCTGTGATAACCATGGGTGCTGGATTTTCAAGTCTTTTTTAGGCGATACTTTCAGTGTTGCGATCGCTGCCGGAATGAGAGGAATCAATGCTGAAATAATCACAAGTTTGCTTTCCCCCAGCAGGGGAAGCAAAGGAACCGGTGCAATTGCGCCCAGAGCAGAGCCTGCCATGGATGCAAAATAAACTAGGCCGGTTTTTTGCGGTGCGGTGGTGTAGCCGATGGCGATAATTATTCCCGAGAAAAAAAACGGCAGCGTTAAGAGCAAATAGGCTGCCAGCAGATACAGGCTTTGGACCGGCTCCACCGGAAGCCTGAAATAATCCAGCGGCAGGTTGTTTAAAGATACAAAGGATATCAGTGCGGTCGCAGTGTATAGGCTAAGAAGGGCGGCCAGGGAAACCCCGGACACGGGATAGGTCTGTTGGCGGTTTTTTCGAATATCGACCATGCTCAAAAATGTGCCGCTGGCACCGAATCCGAAAAGCGCAATGCTGATCACCATAAATGACAGATGATTCCACTGCGCGATAGAAAACACCCGAGTGAGCAAGACTTCAAAAGCCAGAGTGGAAAGGGAAACCAGGAAAATAGAGATTAGAAGGATTGAAGGCATGGATAGCGTATTTAGCTCATTTTAATTCATTTTTGGAAAATCGCAATCTGCTATTTATCCAAAGCATGCCCCGTCATCGGCACAAACAGTACGCCGGTAATTTGCCTTGTTACATAATTGTCCCCGGTTTTGGTAACCAGCGTGAGGTTCTGGTATGAAAACGGGTTGCCGAGAGGCAAAATCAGCCTGCCGCCTTCAGTGAGTTGCTTTAACAGCGGTGGCGGAATATGATTGATTGCCGCGGTGATCATGATGGCATCGAAAGGAGCGGCTTCCCGCCAGCCGAAGTATCCGTCGCCGTGGCGGGTTTTGACGTTGGTAAACCCCATATCTTTAAGCAGCCGGCTCGACTCGCGATGAAGTTTTTCTTTTATTTCGATGGAGTACACCTCTTCTACGATTTTAGCCAGCACGGCCGCCTGGTAGCCAGAGCCTGTCCCGATTTCAAGTACGCGATGGTTGCCGCTGAGTTTTAAACTTTCCGTCATCAGTGCGACCACATAGGGTTGTGATATGGTCTGGCTGGCCCCGATGGGCAAAGCCGTGTCCGCGTAAGCCTTGGAGGCAAGTCGTTTGGGAACAAAACAGTGCCTGGGCACGGAACGCATCGCCGCCAGGACCTTCGGATCGGCTATTCCCTGGCCGGCGATATCCTTTTCGACGAGTTTCTCTCTGGCCGCTTTAAACGTGGGATTATCCGATATCACATCGGCAATGACGATAGAAGGAATTAAACTCAGAAGACACAAAAAGTGGTGGATCTTTTTCATGGCAGTGCTCCTGTCGTTTGATGATTACTGGTTGTATAGCACGAAAAAAAGAGGAATTCATCACCAAATCTTTTTACATTTTAGCTATTTTACTATATCATTAAAGAGTGTGCATGAAAAAATCTTTGTCGCATGCTTTCATTCAACCACCTTATTTCAAAAGGAGTTTAGGAATGACGTTATTTAGCAAAAAGGAAAAAGAAGAAGAGGCATCTGTCGCCGATATTCCTGCCGCCCCCAAAAACACGTTCCAAAGTACCCCCAAAAATGCCCCGCAAGAAAGGGCTGAGGATTCTACAACCATTTTTGGGAAAAATCTTAACATCACCGGAAACGTTTCCGGCGAAGGTAATATGATCATCATGGGCTCTTTTGAAGGGGAATTTAATTTGAAAGGCCAATTGAAGGTTTCTCAGGGAGCCAGGGTTAAGGGGGACTTTAATGCTACCAGCATTGCCATAAACGGCAACGTAGAGGGCAATCTGACAGCAGCTGAAAAAATTCACATGGACAATACTGCCAGAATCAATGGACGCATCGTAACTCCGAAAGTTTCCATCCTGGATGGTGCTGTTTTTGACGGCGAGATGCAAATGGGCAAAAGATCGACCCGAGCATCCAAACCCGCTGCCGCCGAGCCACCACAAACTTCGACCGCATCTGTCGCCGTCGGAAAAAATGGAGAAAATTTAACTTCAGCGTCCTAAACGGTGAACGATTATATTTTAAATATTTGGAGGAAAGATGTAAATGGAAACAGGAAAAACGAGCGGCACAACGTCATTGTTGAGCAAAAAAGTAAAAATAGAGGGTAATATTCAGGGAGATGAAGACCTGCGCGTGGAAGGTCATTTCAAAGGCACCATCAAGGTTGTCGGTGATTTTTTTGTCGGTCAAAGCGGTGTCGTGGAAGCCGATGTTGAGGCCGACAACATCGTTATCCAGGGGCAAATTACCGGCAATGTTCTGGCTCGCAAACAGCTCGAGATCCAATCTTCCGGTCAATTGCTGGGAGACTGCCAAGCGAAATCCATCGATATCAGGGAGGGCGCAATTTTTGAAGGCCGCTCCAGCATGATAAGATCCTCAGCAGCGCCGGCAGGTTCCACTGCATCGTCAAGCACGTCCGCCCAATCCGAAGCCAAGGTTAATCCGAAGTAAAGCCCTCCTGCAAAATGGCATTGAGGACCTTCCGTTCGCGGTTGTCCGGGAGAATACCCGCTAATTCGGCTTCCAGTACGACGGTTCCGTCTTGGTTGCGATAAATTACCTCGGCTCTGGCCCGATTTGGACCGTCGATCTGTATAATGGTCAGCAAACATTCGATCGTATCCCCAAAATAAACCGGCTTTTTAAACCGAAAGTTCATTTCCGAAGCCAACCACCCGATTTGCCCCCCGATTTCGGTAAGTAGACTTCCCACCAGCAGACCATGGCAAATCCGTCCCTTTAATTTTTTTGCCGCCACAAAGCGTTCGTCAAAATGGATAGGGTTGTAATCCCGGGTGATATCGGCAAAAGATATCATGTCCTGTTCCGTGAACATGCGTGATACCGTGAAGGTCTCGCCGACGGTTAATCCCTGAATGGTTTGCTTGCGAATTTGTGACATATTTACCGACCTGCATATGGGTGAATAATTAATTTGAAATGAGCGCAACCCGTTATAGCCAACAGCAGGGTATTGATCAAGAAAAGAATCGGAAACGAACATCACACGGATACAAAGCGGTTAACTTAGGTGATTAGCATGTCCATGCGGAGACCGGGTGCATGAGCGCAAAATTATTTATACATCGGTAAACTGAGGAAGATTCACTGAATAAATATTTTATTTTAAACCCTCACGGCATCGTCGTAGCTTATGGATTTTGGCAAAACAAGGAAGCGCATACGGGGGCTGGACAAAGCCCCCGTATGTGCTGATTAAGCAGATGAATACTCTCATATCAGACCGCGGCTGCAACCTGCAAGACGAGCCCAAAGACCTTCGTGCGGGGATTTCTTGGAAACCGGGTCACTTAAGCATCCCAGGCTAGCGGTCCTTTCGGGATATAAGCCACATCGATTCTATTTCACCGTCAGCGGTGATGAGACATCCCACCATATCGCCCGTCTTAAACCGGGTTCTCGAGACCGCGCGTGCTCCCGGCATATGATAGGTAGCGGAATGCGACATACGGTACAGGGAGTCATCAATTACCGCCTCTCGGGCTGTTAAGCTGTCGATGGTACCAATATTATCAAATAAGCGAGGATAACCGGGATGAATCGGGGTTTCACCGGTAATCACAATATTTGATTTTCCGCGGTTTTTCGATCCGGCGGCTGCATCCGGACAGCTTCCGGGCATAAAATTCATGACCGCAAAGATTAGTCCGGCAATCATTGCCTCGAAAAATCGTTTTTTGATTTTTATATGCATGTTGATTCCTCCATGTGAATCGGTTTTTTATAATAGCGCCTACATTATCTTTCCAGCCAATAAAGCGTTCCTCTTCTTTCGGCCGGCACATCTTCCGTTTCGACAACACCGGTAGAAGAACTCATATACAATCGCTCATCACCGGTGCCCGGTTTTCTGATGATCTTGGGTTCATGCAGTGTCCCGACAAATCTTTTGCCGGTGGGCGGCGCCAATATCGGATTGCCGTGAACATCGGTACCGATTTCTATCAAATCGTCGGTGGTGCCGATGTTAAACTGTTTGCGTTCATTGGGCATGCGGCTGCCATCGCAGGCATCCATGATATACAGAAAGGAGTTACCCCCCCCCGAACAGGGAGACGTGTCGGGAATAAATGAGATGACTATGGCCTTGCCATCCCGGATCTGGACGCCTTTGATTACCCGCTCTCCCTCATAGTCATAAGGTGAGGGAGCTGGGTTTGGAAAATCAACATACCAGCCGGCATGGGTTGTTGGATTTGGATCTTGACCGGCAGTATCCATCGCGGTCGGCCAGTCGGTGGAATTGTCGCTGAAGGTTCGATAGACGTATCCGCCGATGGTTCGGGTATCAACGATGGTCTGCTCCAGCAGGGTCACAGTGTCGCCCTGGTTGGAAAGCTCCGGCGTGACATTGGGGTCAAAAAATCCCAGGTATTCACCGTCATCGGCATCATCACCGTAGTCCCAGATGCCATAGATCGTTTGCTGGCTGAGATCCGCCCGGTCGTCGTCGTGCAAGAATTTACCGGTCCCAAAAATCACCATATAGCCATCTCCCGTGCAGTGGCGCATGACATCCGGTTTGGACGTAATCGGCTGGCCGGTTGCGATCAAGGGTTGGGGGTTTGTACCGTCATCATAGGCGACCGCCCAGTTGGCGGCATCATCATCCATTAAATCAAATTTCCACATGTTTCCCTGCAGATCACCGGCATAGACATAATCCACCATCTGATCGTTATTAACGTCGACGATGGACGGGGTTGACAGTCCGTTACCGCTGACACCCGGATCCGTATGGATTTTTCGGATGATGACCCCGTTCAGATCGAGAATATACAACACAGCCTTAGCGCTGACGCTTCCGTAACCATTGCCGAAGATTACCACCCACTGATGGTCGGCATTGGTGGAATTGGTTTTGACAAGATAGGCCTGGCTGAAGCTATAGCCGATGTCGGGATCAGTTTCATCGGGGTCTTGTTCATCTATTGAGCCATCTCCATTATTATCCATACCGTCATTGGCTGTATCAGCCCTCGGATATTCCCACTGAACTATTTGCTCTGCTATCAGATTATCTTCCGAAGAACTATCGTTAAAATTATCGACATTCATGAGATCCGTCCAGGTGTAGGGACTGCTTTCCGTCCTATGGCGCAGGAGCAGGGAGTAATAACCCTTGCCTCCTTTCCCCAGACCCCCCACCAAATACGTTTTTCTCTCGGTGGGGCTGATTTCGATTTCCTTGACATAGGGCGTCAAGTCCACATAAAAGCGATGGCTGTAATCGACATCCTTGAGATCTTTTAAATTCTCCATCACCAGGTTGGGCACATAGGCAAAACGTTCCCAGCCGTTTTGGGCGTCGAAGGCATGCAGCATGCCGTCATTGCCTCCGGCAAATATGGTGGCGCCGCTCAGTTCGCCGGTCTCGTCCACAACACCGTCGTCGTCATTGTCCACAAAGTCACTTTCAGCGGTAGCAGTTTTGCCCACCAGGACGGGGGCCGAATGAACGATATCTCCCAGTATCTTGGTCCGATACCTGAAATTTAACGCTCCAATGTTGTCGCTGCGGCCCCTGACATATTCCAGAATGCGCTCGGCCTGTTGATCCTGATCCAAACCAAGGCCCCAGTCAGCCTCCTTGAGGTGGTTTTGCTGGGCAGCAGTCAAATTGTCGTATCTAAATTTGATGCCGCCGACATTGGCCCCGTCGTAGGTCAAGATTCTGCGGTTGTCCCAGGTAACCCCCAGCCGTTCGAGCTTATCGGCCGAATTCCACAATATCTCGTCCTCCGCGTTTAATACCGCACCGGTTGTCTGATCGATGGGAAATGCCAGCACTTCCCCGATCCAGTCGCCGGATATGTATCTGGCCTGGTACAATACGGTGTCCGCGCCAAGTTCCTCGCCGTTGACGGACACGGAAGCACCCGAAGCCGGATCGCGGATATCTCCGATGATCTCGGCCATGGCGTCGACCAGTTCCTGGGGATTGGAGGCACTGAAAAATAGTCCCCGGCCGTTGACCGCGGCATGAAAGAGATCGTCGATCTTTTCTGAATTCCCGGCCGTGGGATTCGGCCAGGTCGGGACCGGGGTGTTGGCATTGGAAAAACAGGGATCATCGGCATAGCTGATCCCATCCGGCTGACCGTCTGCGTCCATGTCCGTCAAATCAATGGTTCCGGTCACACCGAATGACAGGGTATAGGTCGTCATGTGCTGATGATTGGCCGTGTCACAAGCCTTTGACGGCACCACATCATCTAAGCTGCTGGACAAATCGGTTTTATAATAATACATGGCCACATCGGCCAGGGTAGGGGAGTAGGTATCTTCGTAGGGGTCCCCCTCGCCATCATCCGCATTTCCCACGCCGGGATTGCCGCCGTTCCAGTACCCATCCGTCATGGCGATGGCATAGGCCTTTTGGCAGGCGCCGCCGTTGGCCGCATCGGCAAATGGTGAACTGCCCAGATTGCCGTTGGAGCCGTCATCCTGGTGGAAATATTTACCGACATTTTCCAAAGCAAGTCTCAGGGGTGTAATGTCATGAGAGTCCATGCTGTAAAGTTGATCCAGCAGGGTATCGGTTTGATCATCATTGAAGGTGGCGCCGCCGACCTCTTCAAACATGACGGCATCGGCGCTGGTGCTGTTATGGGTGCTCGACCCATCGCGGGTAACCGTCACAGAGCCGGAAGTTCCCGCATCGAAATAATAGGTGCCCAGGAGGACCCATTGACCGGTGGTTTGCTGCTGGTTTTTCCGCATAGTGGCGGATCCGCCGCTATAATTGACGGTATACAGTGCGTTGGTATCCCTCGTGTCCCGGTGGCACCACCAGGCATAAACATTATAGGTACCGGCGACCGGAAGATCCGGTGTCCATTTAGCCCAATCATTTTGATCATTGGTGTAAAAAGAATCGGTACCATAGTAATCGTCTGCCCCGGAAGTGGCCCAATCATTATTAGGATTTTCGCTAAACCCGGCATCCCGGTTGTCGACGATGACGCTGGCCGGCATATCCAGTTTAATTGGCAGCACCGGCTGGCGTACTTCACCGACACCGGTGTTTATGGAATAAAGACCGATACTGACGCCTCCGAGGCTGTTGATGGCATTGGCCACCACCGCTTTGGCGGTCAGTTCCCGCCGCCGGTAATACTGGTACCAGTTGGCAAAATTCTGGAGGTCTTCGGCATCGGTTTTATATGAGACAAAATTTCCGTCTTCATCATATACTTTGGGTTTTATCAGGTCCGGCTCGGCCGTATCCGTGACCTCAAACAATTCCCCGTCTTCAACGATGTCGTTGCCGTCCGTGTTGTCAACCCGGTAGTATTCACGACTGAAGACCCCGGAACCGTCGTCCACAAAGTTTACCAGGTAGACATTCTCGCCGCTGCCTAGCGCACCATCTTCATCGACGTCATGCCAGGTGTAGTAATGGGCGTTTTTAATGCTCACCGTAGTTGTAACCGCCGCATCGGGGTCGACAAACTTAACGGCATCGGCGCTGTAATTGCAGCAGTCCGTATCGACTATAGGGGCTTCCAACCTCACATAATCCGAACCATCCCCCGCGAACGAAAATTCGCCCAAAAGTATCCACTGATCCCACTGGTCTCCGAGATCTAAATCCGTACACTGGACTGCACCGGGACAATCATCCGGATGATGGCTAATACCGGGAACTGTGGTTGTGCCGCCGGCGTGCCCGATGGTGTATGATATATTGTCATGGCGGGAGGGAAGAGTCCTAAACCAGATATATACCTCGTAATTCCCTGCTGCAGGCAGTGTCGGCGTCCACTGGGCCCAGGCATCCTCAGTCAGGATTTCATTGAAGCGGTAGCTAGTGCCGATGTTGTTGGTGTAGTTCGAGGTTCCCCAATGGCTTTCATCGCTCACTGAGAAGCCGGCATCGGTATTGTCGACGATCACTTCGCCGTCGTAGCCGGCAACCGAATGATACTCGGCGGTCAGATCGAAGGTCGTTGTCGGGTCGGCCGGGTTGGACATGGGATTGCTGACATCGGCGTCCACATGCGGGTGCGTAGTGGTTTGCGGCCAGGGTAAGTATGCCGTGCTGGGGTCATAATATACCTTGTTATACCCCGACCACTGGGATTTCCATTTCGACCGGTCGGCTCCCGTCAGGATGGTACCACTGCTGCTGCCCGTATCATAATTATTATCCCCGGGATCATCGAACAAATACTCGATGTCGCCTTCAAACTTTCCATCGGTACCGTCGGTCAGAAACTCCCAGTCCATGCTGCCTGAGTTGTCCAGGATAAACATGATGTTGGCGGCTGCTGATTGCACCTGGGTCTCCATGGGTTCGTCGCTGATATTGATTGCCCGGGCCGTGTTGATATGACAGACAAGCAAGGCCGTCAAAAGCGTCAATATCGCCTTGACACTGATATTGTTTTTGCCGCTGAATACATACAAACGGCCTATATTTTTTTTTATTGAATTCATGTGATAACTCCTTTTTCTAAAATCGTTCTCTATATCCGATTTCGATAAAGACCCGTCCATTATTGCGGTTGCCAATCCCAAAGACGGCAAATTGATGGGCGTTGGTTTCCGAGGAAATATCCAGGGAGCCGCCCTCGGCGATTCCGGTATCCGTCACCGCCAAGACCGCATCTGGATCCGTAGATGATACTTCCGCCGTGTCATCGCCGCCGGCCCCGTCATTGTCCCAAGTACCGGGGTTGGTCAGATCGATGTCATCGATGTTATTGAGCCACACCGGCGCCTGTCTTTCCAGTTGGAAAGGATCGGTTCGGGAAAGGTTCCAGATCCGCTGGATCCCTTCCTGGGCGGCAGCTTCAGCCAGATACAGGTTTTGTTTATAAATTCCGTCGTTGCGAACGATCTGCAATTCAACCGTGGTCGTGTTGGTAGACGAGACCCCGATGATGGTAACGACCATTAAAATCATCACCGCAACCACGATGGCAGAGCCTTCTTCGCTTTTTATAAATAACGCTTTTTGAAACATCGATGTTGTCCTTTCAATCACCTTTGCACGGCGCCCATTAACTCGCAGTTGCATTGCGGGCCCTGACGGTTGTCAAGTTGACAGTCTTTTCTTGTCCCATCGGCGTTGACCAGGTTACCGTAACGGTGATGCTTTTGGTATTTTGAGGGGGATTCCCCGGTGCACCATCATTTCTGATAACGTTCCATGAGATCCGAATATCCCCGTTTTCGTTGGCTTCATCAATCTGACCGTCATAATCGTTGTCAATGCCATCGGCGGTTTGTGCCGGCGTATAGGTTCTCCCGGGATCAGGCAAATCGTCCAAATTGGTAGGATCGATGTACGGCAAACTCATCAGCATTTCCATCCGATCCGAACACCAGGTGAATGCCCGGGTGGACCTGTTGGCGCTTATATTGCCTTTGGTGGCCTTGGTCTGCAAGGCGGCAACGCTCAGGATGCCGATCGCAAAAATGACCATGGCAATCATGATTTCGATGAGGGTGAATCCTTGATTGTTATGGCAGATGTTCAATTTTCGAATAGGCAGTTTTTTAGACATGGTTATCTCCAGTGAACTAGTTTCGGCAATCAATATCAGTGGTAACCTGCATCCGACGAAAAACATCATTTGCGGGTCCAAATATGATATCGCCGCTGCGGTTCCGGTACTGCGTTACGTCCGTCACGCGGGTGAATCCGACCGGTATGGTATTGCCCGCTCTAGCAACAATGGATACCTGTATGGAGGCGATTTGGTTGAGCGGGACCACCCATGGTGTAACGCTTTTATCGGCAATGTTGTTTCCAGCGGCGTCAAAATAATCGAAATTGAGGGCATCGATATTCCGCGCAACCTGGGGTGCGGCAGTGGCATCAAACGGCGATACAGTGGCTACATTGCCTCTTACCAGTTCATCTCCATTCAGCGCATAGGTGATGGTTTCACCGGCATCGATGGTTCCATTTTCATTCCGGTCGGTCTCATAACTAAGTTGACCCTCGTTGGCAACCAGAATGGCAGCGCCGCTGAATCCGCGCGGATCGTAGCGGGCCATACGAATATCTCGTTCCATAAAACTCGCCGCCGCCCGCACATTCTGCTGCATGGCAACCATCAGTCGCTCAGTGTTGTGGGTTACGACCTGTTTATGGAACACTGCAATTATTCCGGACAAAACCGTGGTGGATATCGCCATCGCAATTATCAACTCGATTAGGCTAAATCCTTTATTGTATTTTTTAATATTCATCATTGGCTTCTTCTTTCCGTATTTGTATTAAGAATGACCATGGCAGTTATGACTATTAAATACTTGAACTGCCGCCCAGGGTTAAATTGATGGCTTGGGTTCTGTTTCCGTTGGTAACGACAATATTTCCGCTGGCATCCGGAAATCCGCGGCTATCAAACCCAACATCGTTTACTGGTACGCCTAATTCGTCCACTAATGTTAAATTTTGCAAATCAATTCCCGCTGGCATCCGACCGTTCTTAATCGTCACTTCATCGGCTTCCTGGGTTCCGTTTTCGGCATTGCCCCCCGCGCCGTTGTCTATAAAGGCCAGATAGCTTTCGTTGTTAATATCAAAATTCACCTGCACAGTAGCGTTCTCCCTGACGGCTCTTAGCTTGGCGTTCTGTAAGGTTGATTGGACATCATCTGCGGCACTGCGCAGCCGATAGTTGGGCAACCAGCCGATAAATCCTGGAATCGCAATACCGGCTAAAATGGCCAGAATGCCGATCACCACCATCAACTCAAAAATTGTCATACCCGAATTGTTTCGCATCTTTTCAATCTCCTCCGAAGTGTTTTTGCATGACTTACAGCAAATCATGTGCCAATAGCTGTTATTTGTAGGAATTGTGTCTTACAAAAAACCGTTCAAATCCAATTTGATGATTTTTATCCATTTGAAATAATAACGATTAAATTGATTATGCTTAATTAGGATTGTTTTATGAATCTTCGAGTAGAGGGGAGGGAAATTCGATTACTTGTAAAGATCAACTATTAAAATATTTAATAGAGGTATTAAATTATTTTATAGAGAGAATCCATTTCGGGAGCCCAAACGACAAACCATAGGATAGGTAAGGTCGACGGTTTGCAACCAATAGGGATTTTTTGGGCTGGAGGTATCAGGAAAACTTTAGGATTGAGGCTGGCCGCAGGCAGAGCGCGACCTGAGTTTTTCGTAGATATCGGCGTTGGATAGACGGGATTTTCAGAGCTGAGAGGTTACACAGAAGTATGGCATGATCAATGTTTTTCTTCAAAATATTGGACCTGGTAGGTCAAGACTTCCAATTCGGAATGCTTCCAGGCATCAGCGGGTAGACCTGCTTTCATGCACAGATGGTTAAGAAAATTTTCAGGTCGGGGCAACTGCTCCCACACCTGGGGTAAAAAGGTGGCACTGGCATGGCCTTTGCGTATTATGACCCCGTCCACATTGACGCGAAGTTTTCGGATCAGATCTTGGGAATCCCGATACGCCAGGGGCAGGGGTTCGGTTAAAATACTGACTTCAATATGGGTCCGGTCCAATTCAGCGGCAGATAGAGACGAAAAACGGGGATCATGGAAGGCAGCATTGACGGCATTACGCTTTACCCCTTCCAAAACGGACTCCTCGGGCGTCAGATTGCCGATACACCCCCGCAATTGTCCCTGGATTTTAAGCGTGACAAACGTGCCGCAATGTGCCTGGAGCCTTTCGTCCTGAATTACCTGGGCCGAGGTATCTGATTCGGTATCGGTTGATTTGCCGGTCAGTTCCTTCAAAATGGTGTTACGAGCCAATTTAACCAGTAACCGACCCTGTTTCTCAGTAAAACCTGTACTGGATCCATTTGATTCCATAGGTAGATCTCCCCGAAAAGCCATGAAAGATGAACTTCCAACATCGAACAGACTGAACATCGAATAAGGATGTCGCTCCGTTCCCAATTTTATCTCATTATCGGAGCCATCCTGCAGGCCCGGTTGTCCGTCTTGACCAGTCTATCCGAGTTTTAACTTTTGTGCTTAGGACTGTCAAATGAAATGGATAAAATGCAGGTGGGATGAGAGGCAATCATATGGGCTTTATTAGGCTTCTTCGATAATGGTTTCCTCATTGGGCATATCGCAGTCGATGACTGCTTCCCCAAAAAGAGCCGCCCATTCACTTCGGTACATATTCTGAAATACCACATTAAACATAAACGTCAGAATGTCGTATGCCGACATTTTTGCATCGGGTTTTGACAACAATTTTTGCACATAGACATGTTGCCCAAATAAGGCCTTAAGATCCGCCAGTTTGTGCAGGAAGGTGATTGCTTCCGTCCTGGGCGTGGAAAGATTTCCCGAGCGTTTTGCTTTGATTTCAAGATCGGCCTTAAACTGGCAGGTTTTGGCATATGAGCACCTCAACAGCAGATCACGGATATGGCTCTTTTCAAAGACAGTCTGCGAATCGACAAGTTGATTGATCGCTTTGACAATCGATTTTTTTTCTTTGATCAGCGCTTTTCCAAACATGTATTTGACGGTATCCGTAAGATTCACTACCACAGCTTTTAGTGATTTTTCAGACTCGGCGATTTTTACCTGAAACTCAGAGACGGCACTGTGCCAGAATATTCGGCTGGCTTCTTCAAAAACATCGGTTTGATGCCCTCCCGGTTTGTTGGCGTTGACCATCAGATTGCGAACTTCGCCGAACAACCTGGCGGTTTGTTCAAAGAGGAGATCGCCAATAATCACCTTGTAAATCATTATCAAAGTTGCATGCCAATCCTGAAAGTGCAAAATTTTTCCCAAACTGTTGAATTTATGAATTATTACATCGTTCTTGATAAAATGAGAGGGGGTCGCATAAAAAGGGGTCCCTCCCAGCATGGGCTGCTTTATTTTTTTGTGTTCTGATTTTTCAAAATCAACGGCCGTTTCGACATCAATGATCCCGATGGAGAATTCTTGCGCAGATTTCAAAAAAATTGGGTATCTTGCGGGATCGCCGGCCACAAACAAATTGTCGGGTTTGAGGTCTCTCATGGAGACCCTTTTCTCTCTGAACCATGCCAAAATATCGAGCAAATTGGCTGTAACCGCCTCCATCTGAGGTTTGTTTTGTTCAAAAGACGATTGATAAATATAGTCTTTTATTATTTTGCGGTACGTATCCACTACTATTGAATTGTCCTGCATAGACTTCTTTAAAAGACGATTCAGATCAATTAAAAATTTATCGGGAAAACCATCGCCATTTGACGGCACCTGATTGGCTGCTAAATGGCAACAAAACCATGACTGAATTTGATAAATCGATACCGATGTTTTGATTCCGGCCTTTTCGAGCAAGAGACGAATATTTGCGTCGCAGAGATTGAAGACATCGCGGATTTCGGCAATGGCATCATTTTCAGTTCCATATCGACCTTTAAATTTTGCAGGTTCCCATATAATATGACCGTTTTCAATAATTTCTCTGGCGATCAGATTTTTCATGTCGTGCAGTTCATCGAGGATATGGCTCAGAAAATAGTACTTTGATAAGTCCATCATATATACAAAGGTGTTGTTAATCTTCAGGTATTTCTGATATTCCGTCGATTTGCGCAACCAATTGATGTATCTTACTTCAAGACGCTCCGGTGGGATATCTTCACTATAGGGAAAGCTGTGAATTAAACTCAGAATTACGGACACTTTGGGTATAATGCACTCCTTGGGAATAAGCTTGTTGACAATATGCACTTCCTTTTTGATACTGTCGATGTACTCTTCAAAATCATTGATGGGCCTTGATGGGATTTTCACGACCATGTGCACATCGTAGATTACATAGTAACATTTGCTTTTGCTGCCGCTCTCTTCTCCCAGAGATCCAATGGTCATG
>Ga0316192_10001281_pt1 | contig 18454 bp, 17 predicted proteins | sample MerIslwburrow_MG_FD_204931 | JGI IMG/M metagenome (GOLD analysis project Ga0316192, IMG submission 204931) | Coastal sediment microbial communities from Maine, United States - Merrow Island worm burrow | ecosystem: Environmental > Aquatic > Marine > Coastal > Sediment | place: USA: Maine...
CCTCCATACTGCCCTATCGCTACCAGCCATTGCTGCGCTGGCGCATGAACGACGCTCGAAACGGCAAGGGCATCTACAAGGGACTGGTGGAGTTTGCCCGGGAAAAGCCGCAAGTCATCGCCGAGGCCCTCTCCAGGGTTCGCGCCGAGGGGCCCTTGCGCCCGCGCGATTTCGGCCAGCCCGCGGTTCGATCCGGCGAATGGTGGGGCTGGAACGACCACAAGACAGCACTGGAATACCTGTTCTGGACCGGTGACGTGACAACCTCCAGCCGTGACGGCTTTGAACGTATGTATGACGTGCCGGAACGGGTATTGCCCGATGACACTCATGCAGCGCCTGAACCAGTCCGGGCAGATGCCATCCGCGAACTGGCGCGCCATTCCGCGCGTGCGCTGGGCATCGCAACGGAAACCGACATCAGGGATTATTTTCGCTTGCCCCTGGCGGATGCCCGCCAGGCAGTCGCAGACCTGGTGGAATCCGGCGAACTGCACACCGTCGAGGTCCACGGCTGGACCAATCCCGGCTATATCTGGCATCAGGCAAAGTCCGCCCGCTCATTTGACCGGGCAACGCTGTTGTCACCGTTTGACCCGCTGGTGTGGAACCGCGACCGGGCTGAACGGCTGTATGGTTTTCGCTACCGCATAGAAATCTATACGCCGGCGCCCAAGCGCCAGTTCGGCTATTATGTTCTGCCGGTTCTGATCGGCGAACAACTGGCAGGCAGGCTGTGCATGAAGGCAGATCGCCAGGCAGGAATTCTGCGGGTCAACGCAGCGTGGCATGAGGCAGGACAGGACCCCGGTGCAGCAGCACACGCCATTGCACCAGCTGTTCAGGACATGTGCCGCTGGCTCGAACTTGACCGCGTCGGGATTGCCGACCGGGGAAACATGGCAACTGACCTCAACGTCGCAATCCGGAGCTAGAGCACACCTTCCCTGACCAGTTCATCCGTGATCTCGACAACCGCACCGCGAATGGTTTCAACCAGGAAGTCAGCGTCATCCCGGGTCATGGTCAGCGGCGGCGACATCACATCCAGATGCCCCATCGGACGCACCAGGAGCCCGCGCGACTCGCACAGGTTGGAAATCCGCTTGGAGATATTCACCTCGTCGGGAATGTGCGCCCTGGTTTCCTTGTCAGCCACATATTCAACGCACATCATCATGCGCTTGCCGCGCACATCACCGACAATCGGCAGTTCCGACAATTCACGCAGACGGCCTTCAAAATAGTCGCCCACATCGCGCACATTTCCGCAAATGTCTTCGCGTTCCATGATTTCGATATTCTTCAGGGCCACCGCACACCCCACCGGGTGACCGGCACAGGTGAAACCATGAGCAAACCAGCCGTCAGGGTTTTCGGACGACATCACCTCGTGAATCTCGTCTGTATAAAGCGTGGCGCCCATCGGGAAATAACCCGATGTAATACCCTTGGCGCACACAATCATGTCGGGTTGAATACCAAACTCGTCCCATGACGCAAACATGTGGCCAATGCGCCCGAATGCCGTCACGACTTCGTCGGCAATGAACAGGATATCGTGTTCATGACACACATCGATCATGCGCTTCAGATAGCCGGGCGGCGGCGTCACCACGCCACCGGAGGCCTGAATTGGCTCTGCAATGAAACACGAGATGTTGTCAGCGCCCAGTTCGGCAATCTTGTCCTTGAATTCCTGCACCAGGAAATCGGTAAATTCAGCTTCCGTCCTGCCTCCGCCACCGCGATAGAAGTACGGGGCCGACAGATGATGAATGAAACTGGTCAGATACTGGAATTCATCCTGACGATCCCCCTCGCGCAGGCCGATTGAAGCCGTTAGAACAGTAGAGCCATGGTAGGAATTCTTGCGGCTGATAATGTGCTTGCGGGTCTTGCGACCCTTTCGCCCGTGATAATACTGGGCCATCCGGATGGCACCTTCATTGGCCGCAGATCCCGTCAGTGAAAACATCACCCGGTTCAGCGAACCCGGCGCCATGGACGCAAGCTTGCCTGCCAACAGGGCAGCCGGTGCATTGGAGACATCTACAAATGTATTGGAATAGGCCAGTTGGCTGGCCTGCTCTGCCATGGCTTGTGCCAGTTCATCACGGCCATAGCCGACATTGACACACCACATCCCGCCAATGCCGTCAAAGTACCGCTTGCCTTGCGTGTCGGTGACATGACAGCCCTCGCCCTTGGCCAGCACCAGGGAACCTTCCTTCTCGAAACTCTCAAAATGCGTCCAGGGATGAAGGAAATGATCACGATCCAGCGTCCACAATTGTTCATGGTCATACTGGTTGTGCAGAGGGTTCAGCATTACGGCACCTTTATATTGAATGAGCATTCAATATGACGGATTTCGACCCTGCTGGCAATGTCGGAGATTTGCAGCGCTTGATTGCCGCCAGGATTGCGCCTCAACGATGAAGCTCTGCCGCCAGTTCCGATGGCAGTGCCGCCACATCATCGGCTGCGGTGTTCATGGCAGCCTCGTCGCGCGAGCGAACCACTATGTTGGTTGCAAAGCGACCATCGCGTTCAAACGGATACGACCCGATCATCACACCGGCATGCGCAAGCTGAATCTCCTTCAACCGCTTGGCCACATCGCCCTCGCCCAGATCGAGCGGTACGGTGCGCGACAGCATGACGGCACCACCGGTGAGCTTTGGTGCCACTTCATCCAGCATGGCGTGCATGATTTTTGGCACGCCCGCCATCACGAACACGTTGCCGATGTGAAAACCCGGTGCCTTGGAGACCGAATTGAGGATCAGTTCCGCGGTATCGGGAATGCGCGCCATGCGCATACGCGCTTCGTTTTCCTCAATGCCGCGGGCAGCCCAGTGAGCCCGCAGTATTCTCGCGGCCTCGGGATGATGGTCGATGCCAACGCCAAAAGCTGCTGCCACGCAATCTGCGGTAATATCGTCGTGAGTGGGTCCTATGCCGCCGGTGGTGAACACATAGGTATAGCGGGCGCGCAGTGCGTTCAATGCCGCCACGATATCAGCTTCTTCATCGGCCACAATCCGACCTTCCTTCAGGTCGATGCCTAAAACTGTCAGGTAATCAGCGATGTATCCTAGGTTTGCATCCTTGGTGCGCCCCGACAGAATTTCGTCTCCGATCAACAAAACCGCTGCTGTGGGAATAGAGTTTGTCATGGCTGGCAAATTTCCAGTTTATGTGGCACTTAAATTGACTAACCCAACTTACGTCAGAAGCCACCCAGCAGGTCAAGCCAACATGAAAATTTCCGACAAGCAATTGCTCCGCGGCAGCTTGATCAAACGATACAAGAGGTTTCTGACCGATGTGACTCTGGATACAGGAGAAATCATCACGGCCACCTGCCCCAACACCGGCTCAATGATGGGTTTGCTTGAACCCGGCAACCCGGTCTGGTTGTCGGTTTCCGACAGCCTCACCCGCAAATACAAACATACCTGGGAGATGGTCGAGGCGATCAATGCAGGTGGCGAGAAAGCCCGTGTGGGTCTGAATACCGGCTTGCCCAACAAGCTGGTTGAAGAAGCCATCATCAATGGCCGCATTCCCCAGTTGGCCGGCTACGGCACGCTCAAGCGCGAACAGAAGTACGGCAAGAACAGTCGCATCGATATTCTGCTGTCTGACGAGGTCAGGCCGACATGTTATGTCGAGGTCAAGAACGTCACCTTGTCCCGCACCGCCGGCCTGGCCGAATTTCCCGACGCGGTTACCGCGCGCGGGGCAAAACACCTGAACGAACTGGCGGACATGGTTAGTGAAGGTCACCGTGCAGTGATGGTTTATCTGATCCAGCGCAGCGATGCGAAAAGCTTCTCGCTGGCACGCGACATCGACCCCGAATACTTTAAAACCTGGACCAAAGCTACTAAATCAGGCGTTGAAAGCATCGCAATGGCTTGCACCATGGGCGATGATACGATTTCATGTGACACGGCAATCGATTTTGAAGGGGTGTCCTGAGACAGAGTTCCAGAGACACACCGCAAAGGACACAATGCAAACCACTTATGTAGAAGCAGCCTCTGCCCCCATGACGAACAATGGTCAGGTAAAGCTGCACGGACCGAAAGACTTTGAAGGCATGCGCAAGGCTGGCAGGCTGGCGGCTGAAGCGCTCGATCTGCTGGTACCGCTGGTGCAACCGGGCGTTACCACGGAAGAGCTCGACCGCGTGGCGCTTGTGTTTGCCCGCGATCATGGTGCCACGCCTGCACCGCTGTACTATCGTGGTTTCCCCAAGTCCATCTGCACTTCCATCAATCATGTGGTCTGCCACGGCATTCCCGGTCCGCGCGCCCTCAAGGAAGGTGAAATCGTCAATATAGACATTACCCTGATTGTTGATGGCTGGCACGGCGACTCCAGCCGCATGTACCCTGTCGGCACCATCAACCGCAGGGCCGAACGGTTGATCGAGATCACCTATGAATGCCTGATGCGTGGACTGGCAGTCATTCGTCCAGGTGCCTACACAGGCGATATCGGCCACGCTATCCAGTCCTATGCGGAAACCGAACGCTGTTCGGTCGTGCGTGATTTCTGTGGCCATGGCCTGGGCCGATTGTTCCATGACATGCCGAACATTCTGCATTATGGCCGACCGGGCGAAGGCATCGAGCTGCGCGAGGGCATGTTCTTCACCGTTGAACCGATGATCAACCTGGGCCGGCCGCAAGTGAAGGTGCTATCCGATGGCTGGACAGCGGTGACCCGCGATCGATCCCTGTCAGCACAGTTTGAACACTCCATCGGGATCACGTCGGACGGCTGCGAGATATTCACGCTTTCGCCTGAAGGCTACCACTGCCCGCCGCACAAGACCTGATACCGAAAGCAGCGTCCTGGAGGTCTGACAAATGGGTTTCAAGGACGAACAGGGATTCGATGTCTCAACCGACCGCCAGGCCAATGCCTCCGGCCCAAAGGCGCAATCGGACAAACCCGGCCACCTTGGACACCGTGAAAGACTGCGCGAACGCTTCTCTCGTGGTGGTGCCGACGCCATGCCGGATTATGAGTTGCTCGAACTGCTGCTGTTTCGCACCATCGCCAGACGCGATACAAAACCGATTGCCAAGGCGCTGATCACGAAGTTTGGCACGTTCGGCGATGTGCTGGCAGCCCCAGACACCCGCCTGAAGGAAGTCGACGGCATCGGCGACAAGGTGATCCTGGAACTGAAACTCGTCCAGGCCGCCGCACTGCGCATGGCCCGCAATACCGTGCTGTCAAAACCGGCCCTGTCGTCATGGACGGCACTGATCGAGTATTGTACCGCGGCCATGGCCTATGATGATCGCGAACAGTTTCGCCTGCTGTTTCTCGACCGCAAAAACGTGCTGATTGCCGATGAAGTGCAGCAGCGCGGTACCGTCGACCACACACCTGTCTATCCGCGCGAGGTCATCAAGCGCGCACTGGACCTGTCGGCATCAGCCATCATCCTGGTGCACAATCACCCGTCCGGCGACCCGACACCGTCGCAGGCAGACATCGACATGACCCGGCACATCGTCGATGCAGCGTCAAAACTGGCAATCACCGTTCACGACCACATCATCATCGGTCGCAAAGGTCACACCAGCTTCAGGGCAATGAACTTGATCCATGATCACAATCCCTAGAGCATCATCCGATCAGATGGAATCATCTGATTGGATAAAGATGCTCGATTCCAAAGTGTTAGAGCAATTTTATGGGTTCAATTGAACCCATGTTGCTCTAAGCCGCTTCACGCTTGGCCCAGGCAGCCTTGAAGCCTGGCCGGTCGCGCAATCGCGCCATATAATCACTCAGCGTACCGTTTGGCGGGCTCCATTTCATCATATTGACACCCCAGCCCATGCAGTGGCCGATGATCAGGTCGGGCACCGTGAACTCGTCGCCGGTGACATACCGATTGTCGCCCAGTCGAGCCTCCAGGTGGGCAAGGCCGCGCATGTAGTCGTATTCACATGCCGCAGCGGCCTTGTCGCTGCGCAACTCTTCCGGCAGCACAAAGCTGTTCTTGGCCGCCCACCACAATGCCCCGTCCAGTTCATCCAGCGCCAGGTGGGTAAAGCTGTCCTGCCTGGCACGCTGGATCGTGCCTGCCTTGTGGGTGAATTTGCCGTGTTTGTCTGCCAGATACTGGCAGATCGCCACACTGTCTATGATGAGGTCCTTGCCATCCAAAAAGGCAGGCACCTTGGCCGAAGGATTCACAGCGAGCGCTTCCGGCGAACGCGGGTCCACAGCATCGTGTTCGTATGGCTCACCCAGTTCTTCCAGCATCCACATCACCCTGAACGCGCGCGACTTTGCCGATCCGATCAGCTTGTACATATTAATGGTTTCTCCGCATTACCTGTTGAAAAGACTCTCAGAAAACACATCCGCGCGCCGCCACCGGCCACACATTTTCGACCACGCCATCCATCAATCCGCCGCGCACGCCGACATACCAGTCGTGCAGGTTCACCGTGGGGTCAATGTGTCCCGGCACCAGCCAGACGCGGTCGCCCAGACTGGGTTGGCGAACCGGGTCGCTAACGCTGAGCAGGCCGTGCTCGTCATTGGCCTGCGTATAGGTCACGCCCTCGCGCATCCACACTTCCGGCAAGCCGCTGTCGATGGCCGCCGCCTTGTGGCCTGCATCAAGAACCGCACGCCCGGGCGCGGTTGCGCTCATCACCGTGCTCGCGATGAACAGGGCATGCTCGAATTGCGGGACATTGCTGCCGTCTGCCACCTGATTGCGGGCGTAATCGGCGTCCATGAAGCAGTATGATCCTGCCTGCAGTTCGGTCCAGATCCCGGAACTGGCCTCCTCGGTAAACGTCCCGGTTCCGGCGCCGGTCACCACCGGGCATGCGATACCGGCATCCTGCAACGCGGCAAGGCTCGTCCTGACCCTCTCGCCGGCCTGCGCGATGGCTGCGCTGCGTTCATCCGGTGTGCGCAAGTGCTGCGCGCCGCCGTGATAGGCCTGCAGACCGGCAAACTCGAGGCCGCTTTGCGCACTGATCATCTGCGCCAGAGCGACGACGGCGTCGCCGGCTGCAACGCCGCAACGCGCCGCCCCGGCATCCATCTCCACCAGCACATGCAGAACCACGTTGCCGGCGCGCGCTGCTTTCCCGTAGGCGGCCACCTGTTGCGCGTCATCCGCACATACGGCAATGCGGGCGCGTGCTGCCAGCGCTGACAGGCGTGCCACCTTGGCATCGCCCACAATCTCGTTTGACACCAGTACATCGCTGACACCGCCATCCACCAGGACTTCAGCTTCAGACACTTTCTGGCAACACTGGCCGACCGCGCCCCTGGCAATCTGGTCAAGCGCCACTACGGGCGATTTGTGGGTCTTCGCATGCGGCCTCAGCACGACACCCGCCGCACCGGCATAAGCTGCCATAAGATCCAGATTGCGCTCATAGGCATCCAGATCCACCACCATGGCAGGCGTATCAATTGCGCCGACAGGATCTCCGGTTTTTGCAGGTGGCTGGACCGGCATCAGCTTTTATCCTTCAGGCTTTCGGGCGTATCAAAATCCCGCAACACCGCATCAGTGTCCATATCGATCATGCGCACATTATCTGCAACCAGCAGGCGGCGTGCACCTACGTCGCCTGCAGCATTCTCCAGTTCGGCAAAACTTGACCTGCCGAGGATTACCGGATTGCCACGCTCTCCGCCATGTTGCGGAACGACAATACAGGTCTCATCGGTGAACGCGTCCAAAAGCTGATTTATAATTTCAGCGGTTACCTGCGGCATGTCGCCCAGCAGAATCATTGCCCCGTCACACCTGGGCGGCACATTGGCTATGCCGGTTTTCAGCGATCCTGACTGCCCGGCCGCGAACTGCGCGTTGTGCGCATAAACGACTTCAAGCCCGGCCAGCGCCTCGCGCACCGCGGGGGCCTCGTGACCGGTTACCACGATGACCGGATCCAGTTCGGTGGCCAGCGCGGCCTCGACCACACTGCGCACCATTGCCTGTCCGCAGTATGGGGCCAGCAATTTGTTGCCCGCGCCAAAGCGCGACGACGTTCCTGCCGCCAACACGATGCCTGCCAGCCCGCTCACCGGTCCGCCTCGCGCGGTGACGGCCTGGACGCGATTTCCATCAACAGCCCGCCTGCCCCCATATCCATGATGTCCTGGGGGCGCACATCAATGCCAGCCAGTATCCGCCCCAGGACCCAGTCAAATCCGTTCAGCTTGGGAGACCGCGCACACGACGGCACACCGATGACGGCGTTGCCATCCAGATTGCCGAGCAGCAACAGGTTGCCGGGATCGACCGGCATGCCCAGATGCACAATCTGCCCGTTCGCTGCCTCAAGACCTGCCGGCACCACGTCGCCTCGATCCACGATGGCCGATGCACCAAGCACCAGAACCGGACTGTGCCCGGATGCCGCCAGTTGCCTGATACCGCCGGCCACACCATCAATTGTGTGAGCAACTTCAATTACATCACCCAATGTACTGCCATAACGCTCGAGCCGGTCGCGAATAACGGTTGCCGATTTTCCAAGCAGGGATTCCTTCATGCCGGCAGTGCGCGTCAACACCAGTCCCGCCTTGTGCGGCTTGAACGCCACGACGGACAAAAGCGCACCGGATCCGGCCAGGTCCACTGCCTCATCGACGATGCCGGCCGGTGCCGAGAACGGAATGATCTTCACGGTGGCCACCATCTGACCTGCCTTGACCGCCTGAAACGGTGTCAGCGTTGCCAGCGTCACCGCCTCATGCAACCGGTTGAGCGCCCGCACCATGCCTGCGTCCACCAGCACAATGCCGTCGTGGGCGGAATAGATGTTGGCGCGCCCGGTCGAGGCTGCCTGGCGTGTAACGCCATTGCCGCATACCGCATCGGCAAGCCGCGCAGCGGCCGCATCTTCATGCTCATCGCCGGCCTCGATGCGCGCGGCAAATACCTTTGTGACCCCGGATGCCGTCAGTTCGGCAACATCCGATGCGGACAATACCCTGCCCTTCCTGAAACTGATGCCATCTGTCCGCACGGAATGGGCCAGAACGGCGCCTTGCGCCGATGCAACGTCAATTTCGCCGAATATCATCTGTCCAGACCCAATCGCAACGCCCTGGTCATTTCAGCCATGATGGAGATGGCGATTTCCGGTGCGCCGCGCGCACCGATATCCAGCCCCACCGGACCACAGATCCGCGAAGGTTCCACGCCTGCCTGTTTCAGGCGCTCGGCACGCGATGCCTGGGTCCGCCTGGAACCGAGCGCGCCAATGTAAAAGCAATCGCTGTGCAGCGCTGCAATAAGGGCCGGATCGTCAACCTTGGGATCGTGCGTCAGCGCCAGAAAGCCGGTCCTGGCATCAAGGCCCATGCCAGGCAACACCTCGTCCGGCCAGTCTGCATGCAGCGTCACGCCGGGAAACCGGTCTTCGGTGGCAAATGCGCCGCGCGGATCGATGACCGTGATGTCGTAGCCTGCCGCTGTTGCCATTGGCACAATCGCCTGCGCGATATGAACAGCACCAATGATTACCAACCGCAGTGCCGGGTTATAAATATGGATGAAAAACTCACCCTTGTCGGTTGAAACGACTCCGGATTTGTCAAACCGGAACCCGTTTTCCAGCGCATCTGCCAGCGCATGTTCATCGGCGTAGCGATGGGTCACCACCTCCTGCGCACCCGAGGCGATATCTGTGACAAGCGCCACTGCCAACCTGTCGGCGCGCGCCTTCGCCAGTGTGTCGAGAACTGCAATATCCATAGTCGCTTCAGCCTCCGGTTACAGGTTCGACGTACACCCTGATCTTGCCACCGCATGCCAGGCCGACCTCCCAGGCAGTTTCGTCGGCCACACCGAACGCCAGCACCTTGACCTTGCCGGTTTCGATTGCCTCCTGCGCCTCGGTAACCACCGCACCTTCAACACATCCGCCCGACACCGAGCCTTCAAAATTTCCGTCGGCATCGATCACCAGTTGCGACCCCACCGGTTGCGGCGCCGACCCCCAGGTTTCGATTACCGTGGCCAGCGCCACCTTGCGGCCTTCACGCACCCAGTTGCCGGCCGTAGCCAGCAGATTTGCGTCATTGGCGCTCATGGTCTTACCTCTTCCATCTGTCGCGGATCGCCCGCTTTCAGCCAGCGCCGCGGATCATGGGTCTCATTTCGCGACCCTGACAGTACTTCGGCCAGATCAGCAAGTGTATTCAGTGAGTGGCATGGCCGGAACTCGTCCACATGCGGCATGATGGCCCTGATGCCGCTGGCCCGGGCTTCAAATCCACCATAGCGCAACAGCGGGTTAAGCCACACAATCCGCCTGGCAGAGCGCGCCAGCCGCGCCATTTCCACCTCAAGCATGTCAACATCATCACGATCCAGCCCGTCTGTCATCATCAGTACATGAGCGCCCTGGGCCAGAACGCGGCGCGCCCATTTCCGGTTGAACTCGCGCAGCGTGTGACCGATGCGGGTTCCGCCGGACCAGTCATCCACATGCGAGCCCACAAGCTCCATGGCCTCGTCCACATCCCGGCGCTTCAGTTCACGGGTAATATTGGTCAACCGCGTTCCGAACACGAACACCTGGACCCGTGAGCGATCATTGGTCAGCGCATGCAGAAAGTGCAGGAAAATACGCGAGTAATTGGCCATGGACCCGGAGATATCCAGCAGCACCACCAAAGGCGGCTCGCGGGTCTGGCGCGCCTTGTACGCAAGAGATGTCAGGTTGCCCCCTGCCCTGAGGGACCGGCGCATGGTCGCGCGCATGTCGATAACGCCGCGCGCTGACGGCTTGAACCGCCGCATCTTCACCTGCAACCGGTTCATTCGCATGCGCGCAATGGCGGCACGGGCAATGCGCTCTTCATCCGCACTCATCTGCTCGAAATCCTTGTTGCGCATCACCTCGGTCGCCGACGACGTAAACTCCCCTTCCAGTTCGACTTCATCCGATGGCCGTTCACGCTGGGACCGGGCATTGTCCTGGTTGAACATGGCCTCCGCCAGTCGCTTCTGACCAGCTTTCTTTTTCGGCGGCGTTGTTTCCACGCGCACTTGCTGAAACAGCAACTGCATCAGTTGTTCGATCATTTTGGGTTTGCGCCAGAACACCTCGAATGCGTGGTCAAAAAGCGTGGTGTGCTCATGCCGTTTCACGAACACCGAGTGCATGATCCAGTAGAAATCAGTCTTGGTCGCCATACCGCCACCGCGCACTGCTTCGAGTGCATCGAGCACCGCGCCCGGCCCCACCGGCAGACCAGTGTCACGCAACACCCGCGCAAAATGCATGATGTTGTCCGGCAGGTGGCCGCTCGGGGCGGGCGTGTCGGAATCGGCAGGTGTCGGCTGCATGACCATATACCCTACTCGGTTGCACGCAGCCGGATATCGGACTGGATCTGGTCAACCAGCCGCTTGGCTTCGGAGCCTTCCATCCGGGCTATGTCATCCTGATATTTCAACAACACACCAAGTGTGTCATTCACCGTTTCAGGATCAAGCGCGATGGCATTCAACTCGTTGAGAGCCGAGACCCAGTCCAGGGTCTCGGCGACGCCGGGCGACTTGAACAGATCCTGGCCGCGCAGGGCCTGGATGAAGCCCACAACTTCCTGTGCCAGTTCATCGCCCACACCCGGTTTGCGCGCCTTGATGATGGCAAGCTCGCGCTCGGCCGAGGGATATCCAACCCAGTGATACAGGCAGCGCCGCTTGAGTGCATCGTGCACCTCGCGGGTCCGGTTGGACGTAATGATCACGATCGGCGGTTCAGCCGCCTTTACCGTGCCGATTTCGGGAATGGTAATCTGGTAGTCCGACAACACCTCCAGCAGAAACGCTTCGAACGCCTCATCGGTGCGGTCAAGTTCATCGATCAACAAGACCGGCGCACCACCGGTATGCGGTTCAAGCGCGCGCAGCAAGGGCCGTTTGATCAGGAAACGGTCGGAGAAGATATCCGACTGCAACCGGTCACGATCGTCAACGCCTTCGGCCTCCGCCATGCGTATCTCGATCATCTGCGCCGAGTAGTTCCACTCGTATACCGCGGCGGCCAGGTCGAGCCCTTCATAACACTGCAACCGGATCAGGTCGCGGCCCAGTACCGTGCTCAGCACCTTGGCAATTTCTGTCTTGCCGACACCGGCCTCACCTTCAAGGAACAGCGGCCTGCCCATTTTCAGCGCCAGGTAAAGCACCGTCGAAAGCGGTCGGTCAGCCAGGTAGCCGTCGCTGGACAGCAATTCCTGTGTGGCATCGATGGAAGCAGGTAATGGTTTCAGCATAGGTTCGCTCTGGTTGCAGTGTCACTTAAAAAAACAGTCCGCGAGCACGATACCCGCGGACCGGCATTGTTCAACCAGACCCTGGCTATTTTGCAGCAGCCACAGCCCGTTTTGCCATCACACCAACCAAGTGTGCGCGGTACTCGGCAGAGGCGTGAATGTCGGCGTTCATGTCATCAGCCTTGATCTTGATACCGGCAATCGCATCTGCAGAAAAATCTGCTGACAGTGCCTTTTCCATGGCCTTGTCGCGATAAGCCGAGCCCTTGGCACCGGTCACCCCCACGCGAACACCCTTCTTGCCGAAGTCAGCCACGAACACGCCAACCATGGCATAACGCGAAGCCGGGTTAGGAAATTTCGAGTAAGCTGACCTTGCAGGGATTTCAAACTCGATCTGCTTGATGATCTCGTTTGTCCGCAATGCTGTTTCAAACAGGCTCCTGAAGAACTTGTCGACATCAATGGTACGGGAGTCCGTAACCACCTTGGCATTGAGCGCCAGCAGGGCTGCCGGATAATCCGCCGCCGGATCTGCGTTGGCCACAGAACCGCCGATGGTGCCTCTGTGCCGCACATGCGGGTCCCCGATCATGCCGGCCAGTGCCGCCAGAGCAGGCACCGCTTTTTTCAAGGCGGCATCTGTTGCCACTTCCGCATGAGTGGTACCAGCCTTGATGGTCACCTTGGTCTTGGTGACACTCACACCCGAATTGCCCAGGCCTGAAAGATCGATCACATCGGTCGGCGCAGCCAGACGCTGTTTCATGGTCGGGATCAGCGTCATGCCGCCCGACATCAGCTTGCCTTCCTTCTTCGACTTGATCAGCTTGACAGCATCCGCCAGCTTGCTGGGACGGTGATATTCAAATTCATACATAGGTTTTCTCCTGTCCCTTTGGTTTATTCAGCCGCTTCGCGCAGGTGCGCCATGGCGTTCCAGACATTTTGCGGTGTTGCCGGCATTGCCACATCCTTGACACCCAGCGCACTGGTCAGGGCATTCATGACAGCAGCAGGTGCCGCAATCGCGCCTGCCTCGCCACAGCCCTTGATGCCCAGCGGGTTTGACGGGCATTCGGTCTTGGTAAAGCCCAGCCTGAACGATGGCAGATTGTCAGCCCGTGGCATGCAATAGTCCATGTACGAACCGGTCAGAAGCTGACCGCCCTCGTCATAAACGACGCTCTCGGTCAGTGCCTGGCCGATGCCTTGCGCAATGCCACCGTGCACCTGGCCTTCTACGATCATCGGATTGATGATGTTGCCAAAGTCGTCCACGGCTACCCAGTCGACAATCTCGGTTACACCGGTATCGGCATCGACTTCCAGTTCGCAGATATGGCAGCCTGCCGGGAACGTGAAGTTGGTCGGATCATGGAACGCGCCTTCCTTGAGGCCCGGCTCAATTTCAGACGTCGGGAACTTGTGCGCCACGTAGGCAGACAGCGCCACTTCGCCAAACGCCATCTTCTTGTCAGTGCCCTTGACCGAGAAACTGCCGTCCTTGAACTCGACATCACTCTCGGCTGCTTCCATCACGTGGGCAGCCACTTTTCTTGCCTTGGCCTCGATCTTGTCGAGCGCCTTGGAGATAGCCGTCATGCCGACCGCACCTGAGCGTGACCCGTAGGTGCCCATGCCGAACTGAACCTTGTCGGTGTCACCATGTATGATGGCCACCTGATCAGCCGGTATCCCCAGCCGGTCAGATACAAGCTGTGCGAACGTTGTCTCGTGACCCTGGCCGTGACTGTGCGACCCGGTGAGAATTTCCACAGTGCCCACAGGGTTTACGCGAACCTCGGCAGACTCCCACAAACCAACGCCGGCACCCAGCGATCCAACCGCTGCCGACGGCGCGATACCGCAAGCTTCGATATAGTTGGAAAAACCGATACCGCGCAGCTTGCCCTTGCGCGCTGATGCAGCCTTGCGCTTCTCAAAACCTGCATAGTCGATCATCTCCATCGCCTTCTTCTGCGATGCGCTGTAATCGCCTGCGTCATAACACATGATCACAGGGGTCTGATGCGGGAATGTCGTGATGAAGTTCCTGGCCCGGAATTCAGCCGGGTCGACACCCAGTTCACGAGCCGCCGTTTCCATCAGCCGCTCCACGACATAGGTCGCTTCCGGTCTGCCGGCCCCGCGATAGGCATCCACCGGAGACGTGTTGGTATACACCGCGTCCACTTCCGCATAGATGCTGGGAATATTGTACTGGCCCGACAGCAGCGTTGCATAGAGGTAGGTGGGAACCGACGACGCGAACGTCGACAGATAGGCACCCATATTGGCAATCGTCTTGGCACGAAGCCCGGTGACCTTGCCATCCTTGTCGATGGCCAGTTCTGCCTTGGTCACATGATCTCGGCCATTGGCATCCGTCAGGAAGGCTTCCGAGCGGTCGGACACCCACTTCACCGGCACACCGCCGGCACGCCTTGATGCCCACAGGCACACGACTTCCTCGGCATAGATGAAAATCTTGGAGCCGAAGCCGCCACCCACATCCGGCGCAATAACGCGCAGCTTGTGTTCCGGCGCCAGCCCCACGAAAGCTGAAATAACCAGTCTCGCAACGTGCGGGTTCTGGCTGGTGGTGTACAATGTATAGTGGTCATCGCCTTCATCATACGAACCGATTGCAGCACGCGGCTCCATGGCATTTGGCGCCAGCCGGTTGTTCACCAGATCAAGCGTGGTGATATGGGCAGCACTGCTGAACGCCGCATCGGTGGCGGCCTTGTCGCCAATTTCCCATTCAAACACTGTATTCTTGGAGGCCACATCGTGCACCTTCGGTGCGCCGCGCTTCTGCGAAGCTACCGGGTCCACATTGGCTTCGAGCACCTTGTAGGTCACGTTGATCAACTCGGCAGCAGCTTTTGCCTGCGCCGTGGTACGGGCAACCACAACGGCCACCTGGTCACCAACATGGCGCACCTTGCCCTGTGCCAGCACCGGATGCGGCCCGGCCTTCATGGGCGAACCGTCCTTGGAATGGATCATCCAGCCGCAGATGACGCCGCCAATATTGTCAGCAGCTGCATCCTCACCAGTCAGCACACACAGGACACCCGGCGCCTTTTCAGCCTTCTTGATGTCGATTTTCTTGATTTCCGCATGTGCATGAGGTGATCGCAGAAAATATCCAACCGCCTGCCCCGGCAGGTTGATATCGTCGGTGTACCGGCCCTTGCCGGTGATGAAGCGGTGATCTTCCTTGCGCAGCATGCGTGCGCCAATACCTGTATCACTCATTTGATCGTGTTTCCTCTAATTGGGTAACATGTTCCAACCCGGTCTGCTCCACTATGGGGCGACCGTTAATGTCACATCTTTGCAGCGCCGGCCTGAATGGCCTTTACGATGTTGTGATAGCCGGTACAGCGACAGATATTGCCTTCCAGCTCTTCGCGAATGGTCTCTTCCTTGAGCTTCTTGCCCTTGCGTTTCACGATATCGATACCCGCCATGATCATGCCCGGTGTACAGAAGCCGCATTGCAGACCGTGATGCTCGCGGAAGGCTTCCTGCATCGGATGCAGCTTGCCGTCCTTGGCAAGGCCTTCGACCGTGTTGACTGTCGCGCCATCGCAGGCAATCGCCAGCGCCGTGCAGGATTTGATGGCCTTGCCGTCCACATGTACCACACAGGCTCCGCACTGACTGGTATCGCAGCCAACGTGTGTACCCGTTTTTCCAAGATTACCGCGAATGAACTCGACAAGCAGTGTGCGGCCTTCAACCTCGCCGCATACCTTTTCGCCGTTCACCGTCATTGATATTGCCGGCATTCAGAACCTCCCTTTGCATTCAAAAATCACCCGCCGCGTCATGTCCGGCGGTTTTCACCGCGCGCCAGCTTGCGTCAAGCGGCAAGTCAAGGTCAAGCAGTACCACTCATCCTTTGTGCGCATTTTCGCGTATACTTAACCTACAGACGACAATCATCGCGGAAACACTGCTCATGACCCGGAATTTCGCAGGTTGCCTGGTGATCTTGATCGGCCTTCTTATCGGTCATCCGGCAGCCAGCGCGCAGGAGCCCGACACTCTCAAATCCATCATCTCGCGCCAGATTGAAGCGTTTCGGACAAACGACGCCCCGGCAGCCTTTGGATTTGCGTCGCAACAGCTGCAGACAATGTTCCGGTCTCCGGATCGCTTCATGGAAATGGTCAGGCGGCAGTATTCTCCAGTGTTTCGGCCTGACAAGTTCAGCTTTGGTCAGACATCGCTTCAGAGCACCGGCAGACCGGTTCAGATTGTCACTATTGCAGACCAGCGCGGCCGGACGTGGACTGCCACTTACGTGTTTGAACAACACCGCGACGGCTCATGGCGCATTGCCGCAGTGCATCTCGAAAAGCTGGCCGGCAGCAGCGCTTGACCTGAACAGGCGGGTGCCATGAACGCATGGTTGAGCGACATAGCTGGCTGGAATGGCTGCTGTTTTACGCAGATCGCTGCTTTGATTGCGGCCGCCAGATGACGTAGGGACACCCAGGTCCGTCGTGGTCACAGTGATATGATCAGTCTGAACTATCTGGTTAAGTCTCCGGTAATCACATTGACAATTTGGCTGAAAACTCAACTTTTCAGCAACCCTCCACGCGTATCAATTGTTCCAATGCGGTGATCGCACACCTGAGGTGCGCGCACTGTTCGGACCATGCCGGGTCAACATCCGGCAATCAGGTCAAGAGGGAAATTGAAATGCTGGCTCTGCGCAATTCCGCGCCCGCGATTGCGGTACTCATCCTGGTCATGGCGGCCTGCATTGGTTTCGGGGTTCACCAGGCCGTGAACCTTGCAGTCAGCAGCGCTATTCAGCGTGACGGCGAAGTCAGGATTAACAAGCTGGCTGCCTACATCAATGACCGGGTTCCTGAACTTGAAGAAATTGTGAAAACCGGCACCCCGACGCCGGCACAACTGCAAAAACTTGAGGTGATGCGCGAACTCGGACATGTGTTTCTGGTAAAGCTGTTCGCGCCAGACGGCAGATTGGTCCTGATCACCGGAGAGAGTTCGACCCCCAATGGCGGCGACTACATCGGACGCATCAGCGCACCTGCAAGAGAAGCATTTCAGACGGGTAGCAACCAGTTGGCGGTAAAGAATGGCAAATCCGAAGCCAGCAGACCCGACAACTACATCCAGTCATATCAGCGTGCACTTGGCAGCAATGGTCAGCCGGTTGGCATCTTCGAACTCTTTGTAGACCAGACCAATATGGTCGCTTTCCTGCAGGCGATCTTCGGCTGGGCTGCTGCCGGTCTGGCCCTGTTGGGCGCGCTGGCCTATCTGGTCCCGGCATTTGCCTTCATGCGAAGAAATGCTGATGCGACTCGTGCCGAAAACACGATTTCATATCTGACCGAGTTCGATCCGCTGACGTCTCTCATGAGCCGTCACTCCTTCACCCAGCGCCTGGATCAGGCTCTTTCGCGGCCATACGCGTATCTGAGCACGGATGCGATCGTGTTTATCGATATCGATAACTTCAAGGCGATCAATGACGAGTTCGGCCACGAAGGCGGCGACAGGTTCATTGTTCACATTGCCGAGGCGATAAAGTCACACTTGCCCGAGGATGCTTATGCCGCCCGTTTTGGCGGTGATGAATTCACAATTTCACTACCGGGAATCTCGGAAACCCGGCTTCGCAAAATCTGCAGCAAAATATTGGCGGCGGCGCGCAAACCAGCCCGGTACGACAACCAGATGATAACCGGCCAAATTAGCATTGGTGCTCACATCTGCCATCGAAAAGCCGGTTCCAATGAGTTGCTGCGAGCTGCAGATATTGCCCTTTACAACGCCAAGAATTCCGGCAAGAACCGGTTCGTACTGTTCAACGAGAGCATGGCTGATCAACTGAAGACCCGCCGCGATCTGGAGCGCCGCTTGCAGGTAGCCCATGAGCGCCGCGAATTTGAATTGAACTACCAGCCGATCATTGACCGCAGGACATTGAAGATTGCGGGTTTCGAAGCCCTGTTGCGTCTGCCGGACGGCAATGGCGGTTACATTTCTCCGGAAGAATTCATTCCCGTTGCTGAATCCATCGGCATGATTGCACCGATCAGCAAATGGGCCATCCACGAAGCGCTTTCAACCGCCAGGA
>Ga0316192_10001282_pt1 | contig 18432 bp, 10 predicted proteins | sample MerIslwburrow_MG_FD_204931 | JGI IMG/M metagenome (GOLD analysis project Ga0316192, IMG submission 204931) | Coastal sediment microbial communities from Maine, United States - Merrow Island worm burrow | ecosystem: Environmental > Aquatic > Marine > Coastal > Sediment | place: USA: Maine...
GAAGGTTACTTTTTAAACTTTACATTCGTAATTTCCCCCATAAGGGATTAAAATAAATTATCAGATCACTCCTAATTTTAATTTTATTAGGAGTGATTTTTTATTTGTGATCCTCAATTTCTGAAACTTGCGTATAGCAGAACAATCAAAAAAAGGTAAAATGATCCTGTCAATGAGAGGGGCGACGTTAAGAATCTCGATACTACATTAAAGGGTTTATTCATTATTTCTACCTCTAAGCTATTAAAATATAAAAGAATCGAAATAATTGACAATTATTATACCATATATATTATAGTTAAATATCAGGTCATTTTATACCTGACAAATGTCATAGTCTGTAAGCCATACAAGCATTAATTTTACCCGAAATTAAAAACCTTAAATACCGCATATACATTTTGAATTAAATGAAAAAGATCAATCGTGTGTCTATAAATAATATTTGCGGTTTTATTAACAAAATATTTAATCATGAAAAAAAATTTTCCAAAACTAATTTGTGACGCCAATGAAGCTGTTGCAAGAGTTGCTCATAAAACTAATGAAGTTTGTGCAATCTATCCAATCACACCAGCTTCGCCAATGGGTGAACACGTAGACGTTTATAGCTCAAAGGGTGAAAATAATATTTGGAAAAATGTTCCAAGAATTGTTGAAATGCAGAGTGAAGGTGGTGCTGCCGGGGCAGTACACGGATCATTACAAGCAGGAGCCTTGACAACCACATTTACAGCCTCACAGGGCCTACTATTAATGATACCTAACATGTATAAAATAGCAGGTGAATTGTTACCTAATGTTATTCATGTAGCGGCCAGAACTATTGCAACTCACGCACTTTCTATCTTTGGAGATCATTCTGATGTAATGGCTGCAAGACAAACAGGTTTTTCTATGCTGTTTGGAGGTTCAGTTCAAGAGGCAATGGACTTTGCATTAATATCACAAGTGGCAACATTAAAATCTAGAGTACCATTTTTAAATATTTTTGATGGATTTAGAACTTCACATGAAATTTCTAAAATTGATTCAATTCCTGATGACATCATAAAAGCGATGATGCCGGAGGACAAAATTATGGATCATAAAAAAAGATCATTAGATCCGGACCATCCAGTTATTAGAGGAACATCTCAAAATCCTGACGTATTCTTTCAAGCGAGAGAAGCGGCAAATTTGTATTATGATAAAGTACCTGGTATTGTAGAAAAAACAATGGACGAGTTTTACGAACACACAGGTCGTAGATACAGTTTATTCTACTATGTTGGTCATCCAGAAGCAGAAAAAGTAGTGGTTATTATGGGTTCAGGTCAAGGGCCTGCTATGGAGGCTGTGGACACTATGGTCAAAAATGGTGAAAAAGTAGGTGCGATAATCGTACGTTTGTTCAGACCATTCTCAATTAGTCATTTTGTTGATGCCTTACCAAAAACAGTTAAAAAAGTGGCTGTTTTAGACAGAACTAAAGAGCCAGGTAGTGTTGGAGAACCTCTATATTTGGATGTAGTTACTGCCTTTATGGAGAGCGAAAGAGAAATGCCTAAAATAATAGGTGGACGATATGGTTTATCTTCTAAAGAATTCGATCCAGCAATGGTAAAAGCCGTTTATGACGAATTGGATAAAGAAAAGCCTAAAAATCATTTTACAGTTGGTATTAATGATGATGTTTCACATACAAGTTTAGAGATTGGAAGCCGATTACAAACTGTAAAAACAACCTTTAACTGTATGTTCTACGGATTAGGTTCAGATGGAACTGTTGGAGCTAACAAAAACTCAATTAAAATTATTGGTGAGACTACAGATAATTATGTACAAGGCTATTTTGTGTATGATTCTAAAAAAGCAGGTGCACAAACAGTCTCTCATTTGCGTTTCGGTCCTGCACCTATTTATTCAACCTATTTAATCCATAAAGCAGATTTTATTGCTTGTCATCAATTTAATTTTATAGAAAAATACGACATCTTAAAGAACATAAAAAAGGGAGGTACCTTCTTGCTGAATTCTCCTTTTTCTAAAGATGAAATTTGGAATATTTTACCAAAGATGATGCAAGAAGAAATTGTTGAGAATGAGCTGGATTTTTATGTTATAGATGCCTCTAAAGTTGCTAATGAAGCAAAACTTGGTAAACGTACCAATACTGTTTTACAAACTTGTTTCTTCGCGATTTCTGGGGTGTTACCTAAAAAAGAAGCAATTCAAAAAATTAAAGATGCCATCGTAAAATCATATTCTCATAAAGGAGATAAAGTAGTTCAAATGAACTTCAATGCTGTTGATAAATCGTTAGAGAACCTTCAAAAAGTTGAATACCCTAAAACTGTTACGAGTATTACGGAATTAAAACCAATGATGTCTAGTGATGCAGACCCGTTTGTAATAGAAGTTTTAGGAAAAATATTAGCTGGAAAAGGAGATGAATTACCAGTAAGTGCTTTCCCGGTTGATGGTACATTCCCAACAGGTACAACTCAATATGAGAAACGTGGAATTGCTGATATTATTCCTGTTTGGGATGATGTAGATCTTTGTACACAATGTAATAAGTGTGTAATGATTTGTCCTCACGCTGCTATTAGGGCAAAAGTTGTTTCTAACGATAAATTAACGGGAGCACCTTCATCATTAAAATCTGTTCCAGCAAAAGGAAGACCATTTATAAGTGAGGAAGAATCGTATGTATTACAAGTTTCCCCACAAGATTGTACAGGTTGTGACCTTTGTGTAGCTGTTTGTCCAGCAGTAAGTAAAGAAGATCCAGACTTTAAAGCGATCAATATGCATAATAAGCTTAAAGTTGAAGCTGAGGAAGATCCAAACTGGGATTACTTCATTAATTTACCAGATTATGACAGAACAGAATTACAAATTGGCAATGTAAAAGGATCCCAATTCCTTGAACCATTATTCGAATTTTCTGGAGCGTGTTCTGGTTGTGGAGAAACACCTTATATTAAAATGTTAACCCAATTGTATGGAGATAGTATTTTAATTGCTAATGCAACTGGTTGTTCTTCAATTTATGGTGGAAATTTACCAACTACACCATACAAAACGAATGAGTTTGGTAGAGGTCCTGCCTGGGCAAATTCATTGTTTGAAGACAATGCCGAGTTTGGATTAGGGATGAAATTGGCATTATCTAAAAAACAAGAAATTGCTGTTAATTTATTAAAGTCACTGGAATTATTAGTGGGAAGTGAAATTGTAGAAGCTATATTGAATAACCCGGAAGAAACGGAAACTCAAAAGAAGCAAAAGTTTGCTGATATAGATACGCTTAAAAAAACACTGGCATTTATTGATAATAATGATGATGCTGTAAAGCTGAATAATTTGACAGAATATCTACGTAAAAAAGCGGTATGGATACTTGGTGGTGATGGTTGGGCTTATGATATAGGATATGGTGGTGTTGATCACGTATTGGCATCTGGAGAAGATATTAATATTATGGTATTAGATACAGAAGTTTATTCAAACACAGGTGGACAAACTTCTAAGGCTACTCCATTAGGCGCAAGTGCTAAATTCTCAGTTTCTGGTAAAAGAACGAGTAAAAAAAGCCTAGCACTTCAGGCTGTGTCATATGAAAATGTATATGTTGCGCAAGTAGCCATAGGAGCTAAAGATCTTCAAACGCTAAAAGCTATTGAAGAAGCCGCAGCCTATCCTGGACCATCAATAATTATTGCCTATTCACATTGTGGTGAACACGGTTATGATTTAAAAGATGGAGCTATCCAACAAGAAAAGGCGGTTCAAACAGGTTATTGGCCACTCTTTAGATTTGACCCTTCTAAACCAAAAGGGAAGAAATTTAAATTAGATTCTAAAAAACCGAGCGCACCTCTTACAGACTTTATGTACAACGAAACTCGTTTTACAAGAGTGGTTAAAGAAAATGCCGAATTAGGTGAAGCGTTGCATAAACAAGCGCAGGAAGAAGTTGATAATAAATGGGAAAGACTGCAATTGTATAGAGATATGTAAACAAACATAGATTTTATTTATGTTTCGTATTGTAAATTATTAATTAAGTATTCTGAATAGCATAATAGGAAATGTTATTCAGAATACTTATTTTTATATAGTATTTAAAGTATAATATTAACTTTAAAAATTTATGTAAGATGAATGATAAAGCCAAAAAATTATTTGATGATGCTATTGAAAAATTGAATGAAGCAAATGAAGAATTATTTAGACCTGAAGAAGATATAGTATCTTATGTGGTTTGTAAAAATTCACAGTTTGCAGTTGAAAATTATCTCAAAGGTTTTCTTTTACAAAATGGAGTTGATCCGATTAATTTTAAAACTATTGATAGCTTATATGAAAAATGTAAATCAATCAATAAAAATTTTGAAAAAGTAAATTTATCTGATTTCGAATGTAAATCTCATAAAATGGATTCTCGATATTGCAATGATGTGTCAAAAGTCAGTAACTGTTTTGATATAGCTGATAGTTTAGACACTTTTTTGAGAAAAGAGCAAATAATAAATTGATCTGATCACAACTTATTAAATCAAAGAATATTTTATTTATGCGCCATAATATGTAATTGAGTAAAATTTTTGTCTACTATCAAGGTATTATCGCCATTCACTTTAACTTTCTCAAATAAAATTTCTTCATTATCTATTTGAATTGTAGAAATTTCGAATGGAAGACCATGAAGTTTAAGCTTAAAAGTTTCATATTCTGTAATAAATTTACCCGATTTATGTTGTTGAATAATTAATTCTTTTTCTTTACCAACTAACTTAAAATTACGCAAACTGTATAATCCTTTTTTATAATCATAACCATCATGTGCGTCGTCATATAATAAAGATTTTTCCTTACCAAGCTTATAATATACTTCCAATACTATTTCATTTATTTCCTTTTCGCCAACATATTGCTGAATAGGATATTTAGGAATAATGGCGCCTTCTTTAACAAAAAGTGGAACGCTATCTAAATCAGCTTCAACCCACATTTCTTTACCGCCTTCAATAATTGTATCATCCCAATAATTAAACCATTTACCTTTGGGGATATACATTCTTCTTCCTTTGGCATTAGGTTCAACTATAGGGCAAACCAATATTTGATTTCCAAAAATAAATTCATCGTTTCTATAATGTGTGTGAACATCTTCTTGATCGAACATTACCATTGATTTCAACATAGGTATCCCTTCATCAAGGTACTGCCAAAAAGATGTATAAAGGTAGGGTAGTAGTTGATATCTAAGCTCTATAAATTTTCTAACAATATCTGTTATTTCATCACCAAAGGTCCAAGGTTCCTGATCGCCATGATCTCCTGAAGAATGTGTTCTACAAAACGGATGAAAGACCCCTAATTGAATCCATCTGGCAAATAATTCACCATCAGGTTGTTCAGCGAATCCTCCAATATCACTTCCCGCAAAGGAATAACCGGACATCGCCATACGCTGTGTTTGCACATTAGCTAACCATAAATGCTCCCAAGAAGCTATATTATCACCTGTCCAAGTCGAAGTATATCGTTGCGTACCCGAATAGGCCGCTCTTGTAATTACAAACGGTCTTTTTGGATACGTAAATTTTTTAAGTCCTTGATAAGTAGCTCTAGCCATCTGCATACCATAAATATTATGGGCTTTTCTATGACTGCAAGGGTTTCCTTCATAATCATGTCTTACATCATTTGGGAAAGTTTTGTTAGGGACCTCCATAACAGCTGGTTCATTCATATCGTTCCAAACCCCTTTAACTCCAATATCTTCGATAAGTTCTTTAAATAAACCAGACCACCATTCTCTAACTTCAGGATTTGTAAAATCAGGGAAAAAACATTCCCCTGGCCAAACTTTCCCTTTCATATAAGGTCCGTCTGCACGCTTACAGAAATAATCTTTTTCGAGCCCTTCTTTAAAAATACTGTATTCCGGATCAATTTTTATACCCGGGTCGATTATTGCGACAGTTTTAAAACCATCATCGGCTAACTCCTTTACCATACGTTTTGGGTCTGGAAAATATTCTTTATTCCAGGTAAAACATCTGAAACCTTCCATATAATCTATATCTAAATAGATGGCATCACAGGGTATTTGCAACTCTCTAAATTTCGAGGTTACTTCTTTAACCTTTGTTTCTGGATAGTAACTCCACTTACATTGATGATATCCTAAAGCCCATAAAGGTGGTAGTTGATGAGGTCTACCTGTAAGATCACTATAATTTGAAATTACATCGCTCATTTGAGGACCATAAATAAAATAATAATTCATCTCACCTCCCTGAGCCCAGAAACTAGTTACATTTTTTCTTTCATGGGCAAAATCAAAAAATGATCTAAAAGTATTATCAAAAAATATTCCGTATGAATTAGATTCGTGTAAGCCCGTAAAAAATGGAATAGCTTTATAGATGGGGTCAGAGCCTCTGTTATAAGCGTAAGAATCTGTTACCCAATTTTCAAATCGTTTACCTTTTAAATTCAATTGAACAGGTTTGTCTCCCAAGCCATAATAGCTTTCTCCAGCGTGAGATATTTTGCTCATTTTAACGATATTACCACCGTACTCAAAGCTGTCTTCCCAATGAAAACCAACTTCATCTTCATTTATTAAGGTATTATCTGCGGCATCAAAGATGGAAATTTTTAAGTTTGACTTATTGATATGACAAATTAACTTCTGAGTAGTTATAATATATTTTTCTTTATCTTCATCAACCTCCAATTTATTATAACCTGTATTCCGATATTTAGTTATTGCATAAGAAAAATCCTTATCAAATTTTGTTGTTGTTGAATAGCGGAAACGAATCACACTATCCCTTACAACGGTGAGTTGTAATACTACGAAGTTAGCCGTATAAAAATATATGGTGTCTATCTTTTGTTTATACGATATTATTTTAGAAGGGAATTGGTCTCCTTTTTGTTCTAGTTCCGTATTGGTAATCATAAAAAAAAGTAATTAAAGTAAAGATGCAAACCTACTAAAATTTAAAACTTATTTTGGGTTCTTTTTCTCAAAAAAATAGCTTAAAATTTGCATAAAACGCAAATTTTAAGCTAAATAAATTCAAATGACTTAATAATAATTATATGTATTTAAAAATTGTTATTCCAAGTGGAGGTATGGATATTTCTGCTGAATAATCTTTATTATGCCATGATTGTTTTTTAATGCTAATTTCTTTAGAATTTGAAGATCCGCTACCTCCATATTTTTCTTCATCACTATTAAAAATTTCAATAAGCTTACCTTTTCTAGGCACTCCCATTCGATATTTATTTATTGTTATAGGGGTAAAATTACATACAACTATAGAATCATTTTCTAAATCATGTCCTTTACGGATATATGAAATCACCGAATTTTTATGATCATCATAACTTATCCATTCAAACCCTTCACCACTAAACCCCTTCTCATATAAAGATGGTGTGTTTTGATAAAATTTATTTAAGTCCCTAAAATATTCTTGTAATTTTTTGTGTGGAGCAAATTCTAATAAATTCCAATCTAAACTTTTCTGGAAATCCCATTCATTATATTGCCCAAATTCACTACCCATAAACAATAATTTTGTACCGGGATGTGTAAACATATAACCATACAATAGTCTTAGATTAGCAAAACGTTGCCATTCATCACCTGGCATTTTACCTAAAATGGAATTTTTACCATAAACTACTTCGTCATGCGAAAGAGGAAGCATAAAATTTTCGGAAAAAGCATAGGCTAAACTGAAAGTTATATCATTCTGATGGTGTTGCCTATAAATAGGGTCTTTAGAAAAATATTCTAAGGTATCATGCATCCATCCCATCATCCATTTCATACCGAACCCTAATCCTCCAATTGATATTGGTTTGGTCACCATTGGAAACGCAGTAGATTCTTCTGCAATAGTTTGAACACCTTCAAAACTTTCATATACAGCCTGGTTAAACTCTTTCAAAAATGAAACAGCTGCCAAGTTTTCACGACCTCCATATATATTAGGTTCCCATTCACCGTCTTCCCTTGAATAGTCTAAATATAGGATTGACGCAACAGCATCCACTCGCAATCCGTCCGCATGATATCTGTCGAACCAAAATAGTGCGTTACTTATTAAAAAAGAACGAACTTCGTTTCTTTCATAATTAAAGATCAAACTTTTCCAATCAGGGTGATACCCCTTTCTATGATCTGGATGTTCATAAAGGTGAGTCCCGTCAAAAAAGCCCAACCCATGATCATCAGATGGGAAATGTGAGGGAACCCAATCTAATATTACACCGATGTCATTTTGATGAAATTTATCAACTAAATACATAAAATCCTGAGGAGATCCAAAACGTGATGTAGGGGCGAAATAACCTGTTAACTGATATCCCCAGGAAGGATCATAAGGATATTCCATAATTGGCATCAATTCTACATGTGTAAAATTCATTTCTTTAACATAACTAACTAATTTGGAAGCTAGTTCCTTATAAGTTAAGAATCTGTCTTCTTCTTTATTCTTCATCCAAGAGCCTAAATGAACTTCATATACTGAATATGGCTTGTCTAATCCATTTTTATCTTTTCTGTAAGACATCCAATTCTTATCTTTCCATTTATAGTCAGAAATATCGCAAACAACTGATGCAGTATTGGGTGGATGCTCGCACCTCTTGGCATAAGGGTCCGCCTTTTCAGTTTTTACGTCATTATGATGGCTTTGTATTTTGTATTTATAAATAGCACCGTTTCCGACATTAGGAATAAATCCTTCCCAAATACCGCTCTCATCCCATCGAACATTCAATTGATGCTCTCCTTCTATCCAAAAATTAAAATCACCAATGACAGAAATTGCTTTGGCACTTGGTGCCCAAACTGCAAAATAGGTTCCTTTAACCTTATTTACTGTCATTTCATGTGATCCAAATTTTTCATAGAGTCGATAATGCTTACCTGATTTAAAAAGGTCGATATCAAATTCTGTAAATAGACTATACGCTTTTACTTCTGCCATAATTAATGATTAATAATATTGGAAATTCCTTTTAAAGGAATAACTGCCCATTTAGGACGTGAATTAAGCTCGTACCCCAACTCATAAACTGCTTTTTCTAACAATGAATATTCTAAAATAAAATCTCGTTCTTGCTCATAGCCTATATTAAGATTGGCTTTTCGTACTCCATCTATATAAACTTCAAGAAAAACTCCTATTAAGTATTTATATAATAATTCTCCGGCTTCAAAGAGCTCTTCTTGTGAGTGATCGTAATGTTCGGAATTATTAAATATTGTTGCGTAAATTGCATAATGAAAGGATCTGAATAATCCAGCGACATCCTTCAATGGCGGCTGTTTTACTTTTCTATCACGGATAGTACTTTCTGGTTCGCCTTCAAAATCAATAATGTAAAAATCATCGTTTTGTACAAGAATTTGTCCTAAATGATAATCTCCATGCACTCTAATTCGCTCACCTTTTAATTTAGTCCAATCAAAATTTACAAAGTGTTTACGAATTTTGTTCTTCTGTTCTAAAAACTCGTTAGCCAATTCTAAAGCCAATCCTTCTAACTTTCCTAAATTATTTTCAATTGTATTTAACCGGTTTTGAAATTGATATAGTAATCTATTCTTTAACCAAACAGTATAATCTTCATTAAAATGAGCTGGCGTGAAAGCTGTTTCTTCAAACTCAGAACCTAATGCAATGTGCATTTCCGCTGTACGTTTAGCCAATTTTTGAATTTTTAAGAGTAAGTTTAAACCAACCCAATCAATAATTTGAGGAGGAACCTCAGAGATACTTAAACGTTCAAATAATTTCGTATTGGGAAGGCTTTTTATATCAATATTCTTTATTTCAAGATTAGCAAACACTTTGTGAAATTCCTTTAACATAAATTCCCAAGCATCTCCTTGGTTTTCAATCATTTCCTGCATTAAGCCAATGGTAATGTTTCTTTGATCTGAATCTATAATGTTTAGGCTTCCAAGGTATGAGGGTGTGTTTTTAAATTCTTTTTTTTCTGATAAAAACCGACTCATTTCGTAATCAGGATTTTTATCAGAATAGATTCTTCTAAAGAATTTTAACACATATTTTTCGTTGTAAACTATTGATGTGTTACTTTGTTCCAATCCCATAAATCGAGAAGACTGATACGCTATGTTACTAAACAAAATACTCTTGTGATATTGAACACGAGTTCTATCGTTTGGAATAGCAGAATTAATACGTTCAAAAACCAGTTTTCTAAACGCTTCTAAATTAATGGCATCTATTATAAAACCTTCTTTTCCTTTAATGCTTATTGGTAAAATTCTGTCTTTTTGGGCAAAATTTTCATCGGAAACAAAGGCAATTGGTAAAAAGTAATGTTGATAAAAAGCTTCAATAAAATTAACTTCTAATATAAGCCCATAATACACTTCACCGTGTTGCTGGATCCTGAAATATTCAGCTAATTCTATGTATTTTAACTTACTTGCCTTACCGCCATACCACCTCTGTTTGACGATATAATCTTCTAAAACATCTGATAAAAACACACTTACAAAATCATTGTTTTCAAGCAATGACTCCCAATCATTATCAAAATTGTAAGGGGTCAGAACTGTCGTTTTATAAGATTTTTGAGACATATCTATCTATTTATCTTAAAGATATGAAAAGGTAAGGTAGGATGCAACTCGATAAAATTCCACTCATCATACCAATTATAGCTGCTTCCAGTTACCAGATCGTGTACTTGAACTCGCTGACCATGTTGGATTCCAAAATCGCTTAAAGGTAATTGTAAAGAGCCTTGTTGTGAATAATACGGGTCTAAACTTATAATTATTAAAAGCTCATTGGTCTTATCTTGATTCCATTTATAGAAAGCTAATAAATTATCATTTTCTATATTACAAAATAGTATATTGTTAGTTTGTTGTAATGCTTCGTTTTGATGACGAATTTGATTTATTTTAGAAATAATTGTTGACACTTTATTTTCTTTTTTCCAGTCATAATGGCATATCTGGAATTTTTCAGAATTTAAATATTCTTCTCGCCCTGGTAATGCATCACTCATCATTTGCTCGAAAACCGGACCGTAAATCCCAATACTTGAGCTTAAAGTTGCTGCTAAAGCGTATCGTTGGATATATTTGGACTCGTTGGCACCTTGTAAATGAAACGGATTAATGTCTGGAGTATTTGGCCAAAAATTCGGTTGCATGCACTCTTTTAACTCAGATTGAGTTAACTCATTCATATACTCAATAAACTCATGTTTTGTGTTTCTCCAAGTAAAGTAAGTATAAGACTGTGTGTAACCTTGTTTTGCTAATTGGGCCATTATTTTTGGGGCAGTAAATGCTTCAGCTAAAAAGATGACATCTGGATGTTTTTGTTTTACTTCGGAAATAATCCAGTTCCAGAAATAAAATGGTTTTGTATGTGGATTATCTACTCTAAACACCTTAACACCACAATCTATCCAATAAAGAAGAGTTTCTAAACATTCATTCCACAGGTTTTTATAATCTTTACTTTCCCAATAAATTGGCAAAATGTCCTGATATTTTTTAGGTGGATTTTCCGCATATTGAACTGTTCCGTCTGGTCTCCATTTAAACCAATCTGGATGCTTTTTTACCCAAGGATGATCTGGAGCAGCTTGCAGCGCATAATCCATTGCAATTTCAACACCTTGTTCTTTTGCTTTGTTAATTAAGGATTTAAAATCACTTAAAGAACCTAATTGAGGATGGATGTCTTTATGACCTCCCTGTTTAGAACCGATGCCCCAAGTAGAACCAACATCGCCTTCAAAAGCTTCAGTTGTATTATTTTTCCCTTTTCTATTGACTTCTCCTATTGGATGAATAGGAGGGAAGTACAAAACATCAAAACCCATTTTTGCAACTCTTGGCAACAAACGCTCACAGTCTTTAAAAGTACCATGAATACCTTCAGTTTCTGAAGCAGAGCGCGGAAAAAATTCGTACCAAGTACTGAATCTTGCTTTTAACCGATCTACATAAACCTTCAAATCTTTAGAACTATTTGCTAATAATTTTTGAGGATATTTTAAAAATATGATATGAAGTTTGTCGCTTACCGCTTCCTTTATTGCCTCATTATATGCATCTGAATCTTCAAATAATTTAGATAAATGATCTAAATATTCTTTTTCTGTTTTAGAAGCTTTTTTAGCAGTAGCTTTTACATATTGTAGACCTTCAAGAAGCTCTGAATTTACATGCTGGTTATCGTCTATTTTACGCTCAATACCATGTTGCCAATTTAATGCATAGTCAACCCACCCTTCAACCTTATATGTATAGAACCCTTGTTTTTCTACCACAAACGACGCCTTCCATTCGTCATTAAAAGTGGGGTGCATTCTAACCTCTTTCCAAATTTTTTCTTTTTCATGCTTGTATAATACAGATGCAGCAATCACATCATGACCATCAGCCAGTACATGTGCATCTACATTTACAACTTCATTAACAACTCGCTTAATAAAAAAATCACCATTATTTAATTGAGGTGAAATAAAGTCGATAACAACTCTTTCCTGTTTTTGCATTATTAATAAAAAATATTTACGGGTCTAAAAAATCCTTTATCTTATATATTTAACAAAGATATAATAATAACCGCTTTATACATCATAGCATAAAGCGGTTTTTATTATTTAGTAAAACTGAATTAAAAGGATATTGTTTTTAGTTAAGCTAAATTACAAACCCCTTAGGAATCACGGCATCTTTTTTTATAACAACAATTCCGTCTCTTATTACATAAGCTTCAGTTTCAGTATCTTCCAAATGTGTTCCCCCATTAATTCTAACATCGTCACCAATACGACAGTTTTTATCTACTATTGCATTTTTGATAAAACAACGCTCACCAATTCCCATTAAAACATCAATTCTACTCTCTTCCATATCTTTAAGAGTTTCATAATAATCGCTACCCATCATGTAGGTATTAATAACAGTCGATTCTTTACCGATCCTGGATCGAATACCAATTACTGACCTTTCAATTTTAGCAGCATGAATAATACAACCATCTGCAATGACGGCTTTTTCAAGAGATGTCCCCGAAACTTTAGATGTTGGTAACATTCTTGCTCTTGTATAAATTCTTTTGTCTTTATCGTATAGATTAAAATGTGGAATATCATTTGTTAATCCAAGGTTTGCTTCGAAGAACGACTCTATATTCCCAATATCCGTCCAATATCCTTCATATTGATAACTGATGGTTTTATGCTTATCGATAGATTGAGGAATAATTTCTTTACCAAAATCCATAGTATCCGGATTATTCATTAACTCAATTAACAGATCTTTGTTAAAAATATAAATACCCATTGAAGCAAGATATTTTCGGCCTTCATTTCGCATAGAATCACTTACATCAGATTCCCAATCAGGCAATAAATCTGAAGCTGGTTTTTCAATAAAAGAGGTAATTACATTTTTGTCGTTTGCCTTAAGGATTCCAAATGAAGAAGCTTCTTTCGCATTGACGGGAATAGTGGCAATAGATATTTTCGCTTTACTTTTAACATGTTCTTTAAGCATTAAATTATAATCCATTTGATATAACTGATCACCGGATAGGATTAAAGCATATTCGAAATCGTTAGATAAGAAGTGATGCATACTTTGTCTAACAGCATCGGCTGTTCCTTGAAACCATTCTCCACTTGATATGGTTTGTTCAGCAGCTAAAACATCTACGAAAGCTTTACTAAAAAAACTAAAGTGATAGGTGTTTTTAATATGCCTGTTTAAAGACGCTGAATTAAACTGTGTTAAAACATACATACGTTTTATATCTGAATTGATACAGTTTGAAATTGGAATATCAACTAATCTAAATTTTCCTGCTATGGGAACTGCTGGTTTTGAACGCTTCTCTGTTAAAGGATATAAACGAGATCCTTGTCCTCCTCCTAAAATAATTGCCAACACATCATTGTTAATCATAATTACTTAATTAAAGATTTATATAATTCTTCTACTTGTCTTGCTATTGCTATCCAGTCAAAATGTTCTTCGACTCTTTTTCTGCCTTTTATTGCCATAGATTCTCTCAACTCTTTGTTGTTTATTACTTTGTTAACTCCATTAGCAAGATCTTTGGCAAATTTATCTGGGTCAGTTGGCTCAAAAGGCGCTACATTTTGTTGCTCAATAGGAACTAAAATTCCGGTTTCACCGTCAACGACAACTTCTTTTATTCCACCAACAGCACTTGCCACAACAGCAGTTTTACAAGCCATTGCTTCAATGTTTATAATACCAAAAGGTTCATAAATAGACGGACAACAAAATACATCAGCATGAGAGTATAGTTGGATGACTTCCTCTTTTGGTAACATTTCATCAATCCAAATAACATTGTGACGAGTCTTTTTTACTTCGTTAACACTATCTTCCATCTCTTTACCAATTTCTTGTGTATCCGGAGCTCCAGCACATAACACGATTTGAGTATCTGGGTGGATATATTTGATAGCATTTACCAAATGTATGATCCCTTTTTGCCGGGTTATTCTACCAACGAAAAGCACATAAGGTTTTGATTTATTAATTCCATATCTTTCTAATGTTGTTGTATTATTAGTAACAACATATTCTTCCAGATTAATTCCATTATAGATTACTTTTACTTTTTTCTCATCGACATCAAAATATTTTAGCACATCTTCTTTGGTCTCTTTTGAAACTGCAATAAGTGCATCTGCCATTTCAATGGCTGTTTTTTCTACCCAAGATGATGCATCATAACCTCTGCCTAATTGTTCTCTTTTCCAAGGTCTTAATGGTTCCAACGAATGGGTGGTTATAACTAATGGGATACCATAGCATAATTTTGCTATAATGCCAGCAAAATGAGCATACCAGGTATGGCAATGCACTACATCAGCGTCTATATCTTCAGCATTCATATGAATGCAAGTACTCAGCGTTTTTAAAACAGCTTTTAGTTTATCGTCTGTATCATCAAAAACAGGATTATCATAAGGGAACCCCTTAACCGTTAGATTCCCTGTTTTTTCATCTTGATCACCAAAACTTCTTACATCTATTTCTATCAGTTTAGCTAATTCTGTTGCTAAATATTCAACATGAACCCCCGCTCCACCGTAGACATATGGTGGAAATTCTCTTGTATAAAAAAGTGCCTTCATTATTGAACTGTTTTTTTTGAGTTGTTTATAATCATATAATTATCACTTTCAGGATTCCATAAGTCAGTGTCAAGATCAATTAAGTTTCCAGAACACTTATCACTTTCATGACTTAATAAACCTTCTAAACCATGAGCATTCTTATTTAATTCGTCCATATAACTCCGAGAAACTGTGTTGACTTTCCATGCACATTTTATTCCTGAAGCTAGCGGGTTTATAGTTTGATTCCAATCTAATAATCCAACTTTAAAAAATTCAAATGGTGGAATTTTAAACACATGGTCATGTGAAAATTGTCCTTGATATTGTGCATTGTGAATTGTAAGTATAGAAGGAATTTCTTTTAATGCTTCATATTTATAACAATTTGACATCATAAAAGGGATTAATCCTGTATGATGGTCATGACAATTTACGATAGTCGGTTTTTCTTTCAATTGTAAAACCCAGTCTAAAGCAGCAATTTGAAAAGCTAAAAATCTATCTGTATCATTGTTGGAATAAACATAATCTTTAAATAATAAATCATGGATATCAACTAAAAATATGTCAAAGGGTTGTTCTTTTTTCTTTAAGGTTAATATTTTAAAATTATAACTTGTAAAACCCAGGCTCATTTCGGATTCATAAATAGTCTTGAACGAATTATTTTTGGCAAATTCATTATTATAAAAAGGGATGATAACATTACTATTAACACCAAGTTTATTTTGATATTCTAACAATGCTTTAAGAACATCTGCTAACCCACCAACTTCAGCAATTGGGTAACATTCGGTGCTGATATGGGTTATGTTCATTTATAAGGTTTATCTACGTTATAAAATTACAAAATTATTTTATCAGCATAGTTAATGTGAAGTTATTTTTAGGCAAAAAACAATAAAATATAAAATATTAAAGATTATGTTAAATATGGCATCAAATGAATGTAAATATCTCAATCATTCAATTTAAGAACTGCCATAAAGGCTTCTTGAGGTATTTGTACATTACCTACTTGACGCATCCGTTTCTTTCCTTTTTTCTGCTTTTCTAATAATTTACGCTTACGAGAGATATCACCACCGTAACATTTGGCAGTTACATCTTTTCTAAGAGCTTTTATAGTTTCACGAGAAATAATTTTAGCACCTATGGCTGCTTGAATTGGAATATCAAATTGCTGGCGTGGTATTAATTGTCTTAGTTTTTCACACATTTTTTTACCAATATTATAGGCATTGTCAGCATGAATTAATGCTGAAAGGGCATCAACAGGTTGACCGTTCAATAAAATATCAACTCTTACTAACTTTGAAGGTTTTAGTCCAATTGGATGATAATCAAACGAGGCATACCCTTTAGAAACCGTTTTTAATCGATCGTAAAAATCAAATACAATTTCTGCCAAAGGCATGTCAAAAGTTAATTCTACCCTTTCGGTTGTTAAATAAGTTTGACTTGTAATTTCCCCACGTTTTTCTATACATAAACTCATTACATTTCCAACATAATCAGATTTGGTAATGACAGAGGCTTTTATGTAAGGCTCTTCAACTCTATTTATTTTTGATGGTTCTGGTAAATCTGAAGGGTTATTTACCAATATAAATTGATCAGGATTTTTGTTTGTAAAAGCATGGTATGAAACGTTAGGAACTGTCGTGATAACTGTCATATCAAACTCTCGTTCCAAGCGCTCTTGCATAATTTCTAAATGCAGCATTCCTAAGAATCCACATCTAAAGCCAAATCCTAAGGCCGCTGAACTTTCAGGGATGTAAACTAAAGATGCATCATTTAGTTTTAATTTTTCCATTGAATTACGTAATTCTTCATAATCTTCAGTATCAACGGGATAAATACCAGCGAAAACCATTGGTTTTACATCTTCAAATCCGCCAATAATATTCTGAGTAGGATTTTTGGCATCGGTAATAGTATCACCTACTTTAACTTCGCTAGCTGTTTTTATTCCAGTAATTAAATATCCTACATCTCCAGCTTTAATACTTGGTTTAGGTACTTGTGTTAATTTTAAAGTGCCAACTTCATCAGCAAAATAATCTTTATCAGTGGCTACAAACTTTATATGTTGTCCCTTTTTAATTTCACCGTTCATTACTCTGAAATAAGTCTCTACTCCTCGATAAGAATTATATACCGAATCGAAGATCAATGCTTGCAAAGGCTCATCTGGGTTTCCTTTAGGATGCGGGACACGCTCAATAATTGCTTTTAAAATTTCTTTAATTCCAATGCCGGTTTTGGCACTGGCAGGGATGACGTCTGAAGGGTCGCATCCTAATAAATCAACAATATCATCTGTAACTTCTTCAGGATTAGCACTCGGTAGATCTACTTTATTTAAAACAGGAATAATTTCTAGATCATTATCAAGAGCTAAATATAAATTCGAAATAGTTTGGGCTTGAATACTCTGAGCTGCATCAACAACTAACAGTGCACCTTCACATGCTGCTATAGATCGTGAAACTTCATAGGAAAAATCAACATGCCCAGGAGTATCAATAAGGTTTAATACATATTTTTCTCCTTCATATTCATAATCCATTTGAATCGCATGGCTTTTTATTGTAATGCCTCGTTCACGTTCCAAATCCATATTATCTAATAACTGATCTTTTTTTTCACGATCGGTCACCGTACCTGTAAATTCCAACAATCTGTCAGCCAGAGTGCTTTTACCATGGTCAATATGAGCAATAATGCAGAAATTTCTAATATTTTTCATTCGTCGTTTTACTGTCGGCTTTTGAGGCAACAAATATACTTAAATAATTGTGGTTCAAAATGCTTATTTTTGATAACAAAAGCTTTTCTGATAAATGGATTTTAAAAGATTAAGAAAACCCAAAAAGCCTAATTATATTAGATCAATTATCTACATACTGTTGTTGTTTTTGGTAATTTATTTGTGGATGAATGCCGAAGGTATCATTGAACGATATTTTGGTAGAATTGACTAACTAAAAATAAATTGGTCAAAAATTTCGAGAAAGGTTAAAAAATAATCAAGTGAATATTCTTATTGCGGGAGCTACAGGGCTTGTTGGAAATGCTATTACTAATCTTTGTAAGGAAAGGGGGTATTTTGTCCATTATCTAACAACTAACAAAACAAAAATAAAATCAACATCTATTTTAAAAGGATTTTATTGGGATCCGAAAACTCAAGAGATTGATACTAATTGTCTTAATGGGATAGATGCTATT